>Ga0181590_10000121_pt1 | contig 51876 bp, 44 predicted proteins | sample 071ome_34_FD_132446 | JGI IMG/M metagenome (GOLD analysis project Ga0181590, IMG submission 132446) | Coastal salt marsh microbial communities from the Groves Creek Marsh, Skidaway Island, Georgia - 071411BT metaG (megahit assembly) | ecosystem: Environmental > Aquatic > Marine > Intertidal...
CACTTTCCCCTTTTTCATTGGCCATATCTAGACCATCATTCCAATCTCCATCTTCCAGTAAAATTGAGTGATGTTCACCTAAATTTAAACTTGAAGTAATATTTTGCAAAATTAAATGTTCAATTATACTACCAAAATGAATCTCGTCTGACTTGTTGCGTAGTTTATTATCTGAGTATATTCCACGTTTTTTTATTTTTTTACTTCTGTGAGAAAATTTATCTGCAAAATAAATTTGTTTTTCAAAAAGTATATCAAAATCACCTGTTTGATTTATATAGAAATTAATTGTAAAAGTAGGCCATGCACCATGATCCATCCATACTCTTGGTATGTTATTTCTATCAGCGATAAATTCTCCTTTTGAGTTACCAATAATTGTTGCATTTGAACCGTCGATTCTTACACCTGCAAAATTAGAAATTAAAGAGGATCGAACATTTTTATTTTCAATTAATAACAATGAAAGAATATCTTGCCATAGGTCACGCCATCCTCGACCACCTCTACCATAATCATGATGAGGTAAATATGAGTTACCATAAATTCGGCGAAGTATAGGTTGAATAGATACCCAATCTAACCAATTATCGAATTCATTTTGTGATGTTTTTATGCTTAGTGAGGATATTTGAGCATTCCAATATTTTTTAGTATCTTCAAATAGTTTATTAAATTTATTAACTGATAAATAAGAAAGTGGATTTAATTTAGATTCTGAGATACCCATTAGTATGAAATAACTCACACTTTCATTAGGATTTAATTTTATATCAAAATATGTCACAGCACCGATAATATTTAGTCCTTGAGAATTTGGAAGATTTATTTTTTGAGAACTATTTTTAGTTAGATAATCAGGCCAATCTAATGATCCATCACCTACAAAATAATCCATCATAGGATAAATTTCATCGGGTATGTCTAAATTTTCGTTAAGCATATAAAATTGATACATATTATAATTAATAGTATGACCCCGTTCATCAAAACTCAGTGTAGGTTTTGAAACAACCCCATAATCTGTTATTTCAATTTGATTTAGTAGACTAGTTACATGATTATGATCTCGAATATTATCTGCTGATCTTCCATATATAGGAATTGCAGATGATACTTGAAAATTTTGTGGCTCATCATTAATATTGGTAATTTTAATTTGCATCAATTCAATAGATTGATTTATTGAAGGAATAAAATTTAAGATTTCTGACTTCAATCCTATTTTTTCATTTTTTCTTATAGTTCTATGCCATAAAAATCCTCCTTGAATTGTAAGATGGTCATCCTTATTTTGTTTTTGTAATAACGAATTACCAGTTGCGGACCATAAATGATTTTGTGATTTTACCCAAAAATTTCTTGAATAATTTGAATGAAATAAATCATCCATTGTCATGGGTTTGAGATAAAAGGAATTTAAATCTACACAAGAGTCTCCTGCCAATTTAGGGGTAATTGATGCATGAAATGACTCATTTGTTAGAGGAAAATAAAAATAATTATGATGTTGGTTTAACTCTAATTCAAAATAATGTTCATTATTAATATTGATAAATTTTAAAAAATTATGATTATTCAATTCAAATTACTTTTTTATTTATTTTATTTATTTTTAATTATGTTTTTTGAGTCTATAAACAATAAATGTTGCAAATGGTAGAATGAAACCAATAAAATTACTTTCTTCTACAATAGAACTAACTGCTGAACTTGCTTCACTCAATTCTGAATTTTCTGAGGATACAGCAGAATTAGTCTCAGTTGGTGAACCGACTGTAACAACAACAGTATCATTTCCACTTAATCCAGTTTCATCAATAAATTCAATTTTATATTCAAAGACTCCTTCTGTTGAGGTATCTACAGTCCATGTAATAGCGTTGCCTTCGGTATAACTTAGATTTGCGACTCCTTGTACTACATTGTTTTTGAATACAGTATAGGTACCACCAACACCATCTTCGTCTGAGATAGTCCATGAAATTGATGCAGTAGCACTTACATCGACTTGTATATCACTTGGTGAATTTACTGTTGGTGCTATTGGATCAGGTGCTTGAGAATTCACTGTACCACCAAAATAGTTTTCGGCGATATGTACTCCGGCTGGTTTTGCATACCTTGCCTCTTCTATAACACCCCAATGAGGACCTATAGCATATTCACCTTCATATATTTCTTGTTTCCAATTTTCATCAAATGCTTGGAAAAGATATGCCTCAATATCATTGTCATCTATTAATTTCATTAAATCTGTGAAAAATGTTAATTGATTTGCCTCGGTAAATAGTTCATTTTCAGGGACGGAAGATGATGGCCAACCAGTTTCACCTAATATAATTCTTTTTTCAGGATAAAGTGAAGCAACTTGATTATACTTCTCTAAAACCCAATTAGCAGCATTAGCTACAGGCACTTTATGCCATGCAGGATGTGCGTGTATAATAATAACATCAGTTGCATTTCCCAAAGCGGTTCTAAGAACTTCTGTTTCATTGAAAGGATTTTGTTTTGCGAAAAATCCCCATTCTTCTGCAGTCGCTACAGGAAAATTAGGGTCTACTCGATTATTTTTAGTATAATTAAGAAAACCTACTAATTCTGCTTCATTAAAACCTGCACCACCTGTAAGGACTTCATTTCCAACGATAATCATTGATGATACATCTTCTGCAGTTAATGCAGTATCAATTTCACCAAAATTATCAGGATTACCTGAGTGTATCCATGTTCCTGTTGCAGTAGTAATACCATACTGCGCGGCGATGAAAGGAATTTGATTTAGACCTAAACCAATACCATATGACCTTATATGATTGACTCCCATTTCTTTTAAGATACCCATATCTTCTTCTAAGTTTGCTCTAGATACTATTTCAGTTTTATCTGGCCCGACTCCTCTAAAAGGACCATATGCCATTCCTCTAAAATCAAGAACTGTAGGTTCTTGTTCAACTTCAATATTTGTGACGTTAGTCTCTTCTTCAATTCCTTGTACACTTGTAAGTGAGATCAAAAAAAGAAAAAGAACCATGTAAGATTTAAACTTCATGTAAATTTTTTTCATAGAATTAGAATATAAATGTATTCAATTGGCGCTGAAAATCTTATATATGTATTTTAGTCAATAAATGCCATATTACAAGACTATAGACCTTTTATACGTCTTTTACGAAAAATTATAGATGTAGTTGTTATTAATGCAGTGATAAATATACTAGAAAAGGCGCCATTATTTGTTTCAGTTAATTCACTGTTATTACTACCACTACTAACTGCAGGCAAAGTTTGTCCAACATTCTGGTTTAAAGACCAAAGTAATTGTTGCAATAAGCCAGTTGAACCAAATCCCCACATTGCTAAAGGAGGCATTACATTGGTATTTTCTGTTGGCCATCCATCCCAATATTGTGTGTTAAAACTATACCAGTATCCATTAGCAAATAAAGGTATTGATGGTAAGTCACGGGCAATTTCCTCTTGTAATTTACTTGCCAATTCTTTTTCCTCATCTGAGCCTTGAATTGCAACTTCAAATTGATTCAAATATTCAACATAAGTTGGATTATACCAACCGGTAGTGTTAACACCTCGCCCGGCAGGACCAGTGAAATAATTAAACATAGCCAAGGCTCCATCCATTAATCCTGGTCCAAGACCATAAAGAAGTATTTCGTAATTCATGGAATTTGAGGCACCAACAAAATCTGCATATTCTACATTTTGAACATTTATTTCAATGTCAATAGCAGATAGTTGTTTCTGGAATGTATCTGCATGTAACTCGAAATCTGACCAACCAATGACTGTTTTTAGATCATATGGACCTATTTGTACATTAAAACCATCCACATTTGGAAGGGAGTCTGTTAAATCATCTTGGAATTTTTCAGGTGTATCTTTAGTATACCATTTTCCATCTTGTTTGATTGCATTCTCATTTAATATTTCATTTGCCTTATTTTCATCATATGAAAATCCATATTGTTCTTCAATAGTAGGATCATACAAATCAGCAAGTAGTGAACTTCGATCATCTATTCTAGCTACTCTTGCTGGTTCAAGATATCCACTTGCACCTATGTCTATCATATCATAAACATTTAATCCATATGCAATTGCTTCTCTGAACCAATGCTCGGAAAGTGGATAGATTTCGTGATTTGGTACTACTTCAACAATTGATGATAATGATGGAAAATATGGATCATTATTCCCATAATATGTGCTTAAATAGGGATTTCTATCAATTTCTGCACCTATATTTTGGATATATCCGCCAAACCAATCAATTTCACCTGAGATGAACTCACTGTTTTGAGCAAAGTTTGAGGGATATGATTTCATACCAATATATTTTGGATCAGGTAATTTATCACTTAATACACCAAAACCCCACCAGTCATCATTACGTTCGTATAATGACCAACTTCCGTCTACAGCTTGTGAGTGAGGGAAATACATGCCTGAAGCGACTTTTAATTCATCAGGAAAAGATGGTTCTAACCAATTAACAGTCATTTGGTATTTATTATTTCCTGCAAACATTTCATATTCCATTACATCAGGCCATATATGTGAAGGCATGATTTGCCAACGACCAATAAATTGAAAGAAAACAGATTTACTAAATTCAAAGCCTTCATTGACAGTTACAATTATTCCATAGTCTCCATTTGTGACGACCGATTGAATTTTTTCGGTAAAACTAGCATTAAGTGGACCATTTTTAGCAGCATAAATTTCGTTAAATGAATATACTACGTCTTCAGAATTAATTGATTCTCCATCTGACCATTTTGCTTCTTCTCTTAATACAATGTTGATGTTTTTACCATCATCACTCCATTCCATAGTCTTACCCAAAAAACCGACGAGAGGTTCTTCAAGTACTGAATTCCAATCAAATAATATATCATACATAAATTTAGATTCCCAGGAAGCACTAAGACTATGTGCGGGATTATTAATACCTGGAGGACCCCAATGACCGGAGGACCATAAAATTTGATCTCGTTCGATACTAATTTCTGTTTGAGCGTTTATATTAGAGGTGCCTAATAGTGTAATTAATAGTATGGGTAATAATAACTGAGTAATTTTCATTTATGTTAACCTATTAAATTTTCAATAAATTTCTTAATAAAGTATTTTTGGGTAGGAAATTTTAATTTTATAATATTTGTGTAAAAATTTAGAAAATATATTTTATGATTAAAAGTGTTTATTTTAATTTAATTTTAATTTTAGATATTGCTAATAATAGCAATATCTAATTTTGATTTTTTAAGACCTTCTTCGTAGACCAATTACAGATACTAAGCTTAAACCTAATAATGCATAAAATGCATTGAATGGTAAACCTTCTACCTCACTTGGTAATTCGGTGGGTAGTGTAGTGTTTGCTATTGTAGTAGCTGGAACACTGGTTGATGTCTCAGATGTTGTTGAATTTGTTGCACTGGTATCAGTTGAAGTCGAAGTTTCGGTAGAAGTATCAACTGGATTTACCATGGTATAGTAGACATTATCAAAGTATATGTCTCCATTTCCTGTGAAACCATCATTTGCAGAATTGTCATCAAACAATGCAAAAGGTGTTGTAATAACACTTGTATTTGCAAATGTGCTTGCAGCCATCAAGTCTGCAAAAGGAATAACAACTGTATGCCATTCACCATCATTCGCATATCCATATGTACCATCAGTAAGTGCTACCATAGCATCATTATTAGCAGGATAAGCACCTTCTTGGAAACCAACACTAAATGTACCATTATAATTGGCCTTGATATCAAGAACCAAATAACCGCCTTCAAAGGCAGAAAGATCATATAGATCACCGCTTCCATCAGCGTCACCAAATGCTGCGCCCCACCAAAATTCTACACTAGGTGTGGCAGTTACATGAATGGCTTCAGTACCTTCAGATGCATCTGTTGTGGTAGTTAAAGTCATATCACCAGCATTATTCCATTGGAATACTTCTCCAGCAACTTGGGTACCTCCATTAGTTTCAGAGTAAAGTTTAGCATCGTTAGCAGAACTATACACATACTGTTGTGGTTCTGGACCTGGTGTTACTGGACCTGGTGGCATGGGTGGTTGTGGCATAGCCACTTGATAAAGACTATCAACCCAATATATGTTATCAAGATAAATGGTATCAGTGAGTGCAGCACCTGATTGTGTGATGAAGAATGCATTTGATACATCGGAGAAATTTAATGCTCCTGGTCCATCTGCAGGCATAAACATTGAAATGGGTACTATAACAGTTTGCCATGTACTATCATTTACAAAACTTTTGCCAACTTCTAAATCAAATCTGAAATCTTTGTGATTTACATTATATGTAGTTCCAGTTTGGAATCCTAAAGATATATTTCCAGAATATGAGGTTTTAATATCAAAAACCATGAAACCTGCGGAAGTAGATAAATCTGCTCCTCCTAGGGCGGCATATGCCATACCCCACCAGTTGTCTACGGCACTTGCATTAAATTGTACAGATTGATTACCTTCACTTGCAGATCCGTTGTAATTACCAACTATTGTGGATTCATCCCATGCACCAAAGCTACCATTAATTTGGGTACCAGTAGTGGTTTCAGAATATACAATAGCAACATTATCACCAAATCCTTTGGTTACATCTAAATTAGCCCAGTGAACACGATCTATGTAAATAGAGTCAGAAGACATATTTCCAGATCCTTGTGTCATGAACATACCAGATAAAACATTTGAAGTGTTTAATCCACCGTTTCCATTTGTGTGCATGAAATTTGATATTGGCATAATTATTGTTTGCCATGTACCATCAGATACAAAATCTTGTCCATGTAATAATTCAAATCGGAAATCATCAGTAGCACCTCCAGAGACTGTTTGGAACCCTAATGAAATATTTCCTGCATATGTGGTGTTCATATCAAATATCATGAAACCATCATGACCTGATAGATCAGCATTACCTGCAGCTAAGGCAAATCCCCACCATCCTCCAGCGGGATTTGGATTGAATTGAAGAACGTTATTTCCTTCTTTTGCATCATAAGCACTGAAAGTTGCATTTGATGTATCAATAACAGATAAGCTTGAGTCATCCCAAACTTGTGGGGTTACACCAACGGTTTTATCTCCAGATAAATTATCTGCAAACATTACTGCTCTCTTATCACCTACATCTGGTAATGGGTGCGCCATACTCCAATAGATGTTGTCTACATAGATTGAACCACCTAATGCAGTCCCTTCTTGTGTCATGAAAAATGCATTTGACACATCAGAGAAGTTTAGAACTCCAACTCCACCTGCTTGTGCAAATGATTTAAGTGGAACAATTAAAGTTTGCCATGTGCTGTCGTTTACAAAATCTTTTCCATTTTCTAGTGTAACTCGAAAATCACGATGATTTACGTTATAAGTTGAACCTGTTTGGAAACCTAAAGAGATATCACCTGCGTATGTAGTGTTCATATCAAAGACCATAAAACCGGTTGCATTTGATAAATCGACACCACCAACACTATAGGCAAAACCCCACCATCCATCAGCAGGTCCGGCATTAAAGCGCAATGCTTCTTTACCTTCACTCGCAGAGAATGTTGAATTTACTTCCAAAGTAGACTCATCCCATACACCAAAGGAACCACCAACTTGATAACCGTTGGTTGTTTCTGAGAAAAGAATTGCTCGTTCTTGAGTCATATGCATTGTTCCATTAACCATCTCATGATCATTGGGAGCAATAGGCATGTGCTCAAGGTTTGATATTGTTTGAGGTTCACTAACAGTGAAGCTGCTAGCGAATAACAAAATACCAATACTAAATAATCCTAATGTAATAAGTAGATTCTTATTCATCTTAAACATTGTAATTATTCTATATATGAATAAACTTCTAAGCGATTCAGATTTATGCACATTTTTTAGAAGAAAAAAATATATGACTTTAAAAAATACTCAATTGTGCTAAATAATAAGTATTTTTTGACAAAAATTCTAACAGATTTTAGGATATAAACAAGCAGATATAAAAAATAAAATTAGATAGCGCCAAATTGATAGGTTAGGCGCTAAAAAGGAAAGATAGAAAAAACTTCAAAATATACAATATTTGTTTGGCGCCTTTTAGATTTGACATAAAAGAAATAAATAAATTTCAGAAAAGGATAAGTGATCATGACTATATGAATAATAATAGAATAACTGAAGGGGAGAGAATATTAAGAAAAAATATTACAATCCAGTTTTATAAAATAAGTGACAAAATTTTATGGGAAATGAAGGATGGATCATTTATCAAAAATAATCATACCGAGATATTTGATGATTTTATTCAGAATGTAAAAAATATTTATAATATAAATAATCAAAAAGAAGTCGAGGTAATAAACAATATTCTCAATAGATTAAATCAATTATATGAGATAGACAAAGTAAATTTAGATAAGAAAAATAATCAAATTTTTGCACATTTAGACCTCATTAATGCGTTATTTCAAAAATGGGATTTGAAATAAAGTAATAAAATAGATGAATATTTTCTTTTTTTAACCAAATACTTATTATAATAACTAATTATTTATATAACCGATCATCTATATTAAAGTATGAAATGTAGAGAATGTGGTCAAAATATCTCATCTGATTCCAGTTATTGTCCTAACTGTGGATATGAAATTATTAATGAAGATCCAAAGGTTCGCTTTTCAAGAGCACCGATAAAATACGATGGACCTAAAAAATTTTCCAGATCGAGAAAAAACAGATTGATTGCGGGAGTTTGCGGAGGAATCGAGGAATATTATGGTTTTAATGCATGGTTAGTCAGACTGGCATTTATTTTTGCAACATTCTTACCTACGATTGGAATATATGCATCTTTTTCGATTTATATGATTTTGATAATTGTCATCAAAGAATCAACACTAGATCCTTGGTCAGAATAATCAAGAATATTTCATTTTATAACTCAAATTATAAATAATAAGTATAACACAAAAATATGTCAATTTTATTTGACTCACTTAATACTAGAAATTTAGATCAAATATTCGAAATTAATTTAAACCAATATTTCCGTCTCTTTGCGAATAATACAATTGAAAATTCTGGAATTTCGGAGGGAGATTACTCAGTACAAATTTCATCAGGATTAAATCACCCAGATTTCAATGCAGTTGTTCAAACAAATCTTTTAAACAACTTTGATGAAATAAAAAATGATGTTGATGGATTTTTTAATAATACAAATTTGCCTTATACATGGTTTATAACGCCGAATAATGAAAAAATGGGGTTATATAAGGAATTATTGGAACACAAATATAGATACATAGGGTATGACATGATAGTAGGGGTTGAGTTGAATAACATTATAAGAAATATCAAAACCCCAAACTCACTTTATATTGAAGAAGTTAATAGCAAAGATAAGTTAGAAATCTGGGGAGAGTTGTTCATAAAATCAAGAAATATGAGAGGTATAACTATAAGTGATTTTAATGAATTATTTAAGACTATAAATTTTGAAGAACCAAATTTATTTAAAAAATATATTGGATGGTTAAATGGTGAGCCTATATGTGGATCAACTTTAATTTTAAGTGGAGGAATTGCAGTAATTTATGATCAGACAGTATTACCTAAATACAAAGATTTTGGCATTTATGAGGCCATAAATGTGACTCCTTTGAAAAAAGCAAAGGAATTGGGTTTTAAATTGGGATTAGCTGTGACAAGTATTGGAGATTTAAAGAGACTGACGGGTATTGGTTTCACAGAATTATTTAATGTGAAAAAAATGGTCAAATTGAACGAACTACGTCGAAGAAGAAGATAATTGCAATAATATAATTAAAATAATATAATTAAAGAAAGAGACCTCCATCTCGGTTTTTATCTTTATTAAGTTCTTCTTCATCTTCAAGTAAACCTTCCATAGTCTGTAACTCTGTTTCTATAGATTCTGCCTCTTGGACTAACTCATCTACTCCACAATCTGTTTGAAGCAGATCATTCATTATTTCAACAGCATATGAAGCGGCAATAGGATCTGGACGAGAACGTTCTGCATATGGCATAACACCCATTGCAGGAAAATTTTCTAATTCGGCATACATTAATACTAATGCCAAAGGTCCGGTTATGAAAAGACCCTCATCCATAATTGGAACAGGTAATGATTTGAATTTTTCTTTAAACTTTGAAGAATATACCCCCTTAGCTAATAGTTCATCCTCTGTTTTCAATCGAGAGTCCAAACCACCGATTAAAATGGAATGGCTTAATTCATTTTTTTTCGCCCATTTGACTAAAGCTCTTGCAAAAGATCTATGTTCATATTTATATGGTTCAAAAAATGCAGATAAAAATATTATGTCTTGATATTTATAGATTTCAAATGGTAATACAAGATTATCATTTTTTACACTAAGAAATGGAGGTAAAAAATCGGAAAGTATAGCACCAATTCTTTCTGCACCTAATTTTTCTACCATGTGATTTACACTTATGAATCCAACTTTTCCTATACCATAAAATCCTGTAACTAATGTACAGCCAGAGAGTTTTCCTTTATACTTATCAAGTATTAAAAATTCTATTTTAGAGGATCCAAAAGCGGACCTTGCCGATGAGTCTGACATTATTATTTTATTTAATTTTACTTAAATTTAAGTGAATTGACCTTATAATCAAAAAATTGATTAGGAAAAATTAATTCATATTCAGTAAATGTATTGAATAAATGATATGTATTAATTATGTGATGTCTATTGTTTTAATATGCCAATCTTGTCTGTAGAGGTACATCCAAGTATAAGACCTGATAAAATGCCTTCTGTAGTAGAAACAGTTTTAAAAAATCATACAATAATAGAAGGAATTGATTTGGTGTTATCAGAGTACAAAGATTTAAAATTTCAAATATTATCCGGGGGGAAATTAAACCCAGGTTATTTAATATTCAGTGAGAAAACCGAGCTATCTAGTATGGGATTATTGGATATGATATTAGACAAAGATATATTGATAAAAATAGTCCCTATACTTCATGGTGGTTAAGAATCATAATTTTGAATTTAAGAGAGTTTTGAATTCTTTGTTTGGAATTTGTGGATATTCAGTTTTTAATTTTTCTGATATTTTGTAAGATACAGTACGACCATTCAAATATTTTTGTTTATCTAAATGCCCTGTTTCAAAAAGTCGGTTTAGATAAGTGCCAATTGCAGATGTTTCACCTAATACAATTTTCCCTGTAATTGCGATTTGCTGTTCCATGATTTCTTTTGAGGTAAACCATAAATTATCAGAGAAATATGATCTTATGAAAATAGCTAATTTATCTTTTTTGGATGAATTCCATATTTGTTCAAGACTTCGACTTTGGATAAAAACAGTGCCTTGATCAGTTTCTTGTTCTGGCATTTCAGTATATGAGACATTATTTGAAGTCAATGAAGTTATTAATGCAGTAATTTGAGCAGTGCTTAAATTTGGAGAAATTTCAATTATCGTGCCATTAGGTAATTTAACTGTTGATAACTTTGCCATATACAATTACATTATTTTATATTAAAATATAAAGATGGATATATACCGACATATTACTTTTTAGAAATTGTTAAATGGCAAATTTAAGATAATATTTTTTTCCTAATTAGATCAGATATCAGTTTACCATCAGCTTTGCCGCCTAGTTGCTCCATTGCAATTCTCATTAACAACCCCATTGATCCCATTCCTCTTTCAGAAACAATTTGACTATTATCAGATACTATTTTTTCAATTATTTTTTCAATTGATTTTTGATCTAACTTTTTAAGATCTAAATTAGCGATTAAATCCTCGAGATTAACGTGAGATTTAGAGTTAATAATTGATGTAAATATTAATTCTAATGCATCTTTTGAAAATTTATCCTCTCCCAACATAGAGAAAATCTTGATTAATATTTGATCATTAATTTTAGATATATCAAAGCCATCTCGTCTTAAATTCACCAAAGTAGAAAGAATTGTATTTGCGACTAATGTAGGATCGACCTTGTGTTCAGTAACAATTATTTCAAACAATGAATTTTTTGGATGTATTGATAACCTTTGTGAAAATTCTTCACTAAGATTAAAATCCTTTTTGTAGCGTGCTATACGATCTTCAGGAAATTCAAATTTTATTTTAGAAATATTTGTTAAAATAGTTTGATTTAATTGATATGGTAAAGCATCTGTTTCTGGATACATTCTCGCTTTTCCTGGCAAAGGTCTAAGATAACCTGTGGTCCCGTCACTTCTAGGAGATCGAACTTCAGGTACAATACCTTGTTCCAATATCCATGAGGACAGTACTTGTTTCAATCCATTTAGAGAGTTTTTTGCTTGTTCTGAAGATGATAGTAAAATAATGAAAGCATCATTTTCTTTTAATGATAACTTTTTTTGAATTGATTTTATTTCAGCAGAAGAAAGGTCATAATTTTCAATTTCATCAGAATGCATTATACCACCTACCTCTGCCATAACTTTACAAATTTGTGAAAATTCAGTTCCTAAGCGATAATTTTTCTGTAATTCAAATTCTAATAATCCTTTAAATTTAGGGAATTTTGAGATGAATACTTGCTTTCCTGATTTGATATTCTTTTGAATTATGGATACTTTGGTGTCACTGAATAATTCTGAAATATTTATTATTTCTAAGTCACGGATTGATTCAATTGTAATATTTCGAATTTTAAATAGCTCTAACAATTCCAACATTCTTTTTTGTCTTATAGCTTCATTTTTTGAGTATAAGGGGATTAAATCAAGATCGGATACACCTTTTATTTCAATTCTTGAACCCTCAGATATTGAGATATTAAGATCTTGTCTAATAGTACCTTGACCTCGTCTTACCCAACCGGTAGTTCTTAACAATTCACCAATTCTTTTTGCAACGCTTAAGACCTCATCAGGATGAGTCATATCTGGACCTGTGGCAATCTCTATCAATGGAGTGCCTAATCGATCTAATCTATAATGTTTAATCCCATTTTTTGTACCTGTATTTTTTGCAGAGTCCTCCTCTAAATTGACTTGAACAATTGAAATTTTATTACCATTTACTTCGATGAATGAATTTTGAGATTTGTAAGCAACCATGGCAGTTCTTTGAAATCCAGAAGTGTTACTACCATCGATGATGGTTTTCCTTGATATAAGGATTTCATCAACCAAATTTAATTTAAAAATATTTTTTGAGATAGCTAGAGTTCTAAATAATGCTTCTTGATTAATTGGCATAATTGGTTCTTCATCGAGTTCAATTAAACAAGTTGTGTCATGATATCCTTCATATCTTATTTTATATTTTTTTAATTTTTCAAAATTTGCACTGATATCAATTTCTCCTGTTTCTCCCGAGACAGCACGTTGTTGCCTAATAACTGAAAAATCAGGAGTATCATCTCGGATAATTACAGGACAATTACAAAATAATTTTGATCCAAAATTATGTGTATCTCTTGTTGAATAATTAGCGATTAACTGTTGATGAAATTCTAAACCTGACAAAAAACCTTCATCGCTAAAATTAATTTCATCAGGTGCGTATTTATCAAAACTACTCATTTTGAGAATACTCCTTAAATTTAATGGACAGATTTATTTCTCCCGCAATATTTTGTTCCATAGTAGCTCTTAAGTCTTCATAATCATAATTACCCAAAACCCACCCTAATTTCAGTAAAGCAGTTTCTGGTAACATATCTTGAAGATATGAAACTCCTATTTGGTAGTTGGACCTCAGGGCTCGATATACGAAGGGGTGTACACGACCATTAAGACATTGACTAGTCATACCAACATAAATATTTTCTTCAATAGCTCTTTGGATAGAAGGGGTCCAAGACATATTTGTTTTATCGGGATAAGTAGGAACATGACCTAAACCCGTACCTTCTATAATAATTCCTTTAACATTTCGATCAATATACCAATCTAATAACTCTGGATTAATACCGGGATATATTTTAATTAATGCGATATTATCATCAAATTTATTCATTAAATGGACATTCCCATCACTTCGCTTTGGGATATCATCTATTAATTGAGTTATTTTTCCATCAGGAGAAATTAGACCTACTGGAGATTCATTGATTGTTTGAAATGCATCACGGCGAGAGGTATGCATTTTTCGAACTTTAGTTCCCCTTGATAGTTGAATATAATTATCATCGGAAGTGTGATGCATTGCAACTAATACTGAGGCCAAATCAGATTTTGCTGCAACTCTTGAAGCTGCAATTAAATTCGTTGCTCCATCATAGGAACCTCTATCAGATGATTTCTGCGCCCCAGTCAAAACTACAGGCATTGGTAAATCTTGCAACATGAATGATAGTATTGCGGAGGTATAGCCCATGGTATCAGTGCCATGAGTTATAACAACTCCATTAATATCATTATCATTAATTTGAGAAGCTACTTCTTCTGCTATTTTTTTCCACTCATTTTTGGATAAATCTTCAGAACCAAATGAAAAAAGATGTTTTACATCTTCAAATGTAATTTCTTGAAATAATTCAGGTAAACCTGCGAATATTTCTTCTGGTTTCATCGCCATAACGACACCACCAGACTGATAATCAATTCTACTAGCAATTGTCCCTCCAGTAGACAGTAATGATATTTTAGGAAGATTTTGTGATTGGGTTGCATTTTTTATTTTAAAATCTTCAAGCTTGATGGACCCACTTAGTTTCTTAAGTGTAGTATCATTAGTATATTTAATACCAATATTATATCCGTTTTCTAATTTAATTATTATATTATTTTCATTACCTAATTCGTTTTGAGTAATTAAATTACCAATTAAGGTCTTATCATTTTGATTAATCTCTATTTTATCTCCAGGCAAGATATCTTTTGATTTTAATAGTTTGATAATGTTTGAACTATAATACCCATATGTTGAATCTATAGTAGATATTATATCATTATCTTTATTCATAAGGCATCAAATAATACTATATTCAAAATTGTTATGGATGTACTCATGTACTTATCATAGTTGATAAAAAAATTTTGTATTAATTTATACAAATACAATATTATTAGGAAGATAAATTTTATTCTGAGGGACCATCTGTTTTATACTGATCAATATGACTTTGCCAAATTCTTCGAATACGGTCTGCAATAGGACCTTCTCCTTCAACTCCACCTTCTTTTACTTTATATCGATCCATTACAACAATTGTTTGAGTATCATCATAATATTTGACCCCTGATTTTTTGAAAACTTCTTCTAATGCAGTTTTCAATCCTGCGATATTGAATGGTGCTTCCCCTAGATACATTTCAGAGATAATCTTTCCTGATAAAAACAATCTATGATGATTTACATCATTTACTGTTGCATCACCCAAAATCATAGACATGTCATCTGCGTTTAAACCGATCAAGAGACCTTTAATTTTCTTTCCATTTGTGGTTTCAATTATTACATTGTGACCAGCAAATGCATTCATTTCAGTTTTATAATTACGTGATAAATTTGCGGACATTAATACCCTCTAAGTACATTTTACTTGCTATTATAATTTAATTTTGTAATAAAACAAATTAGATGCAATGACATTCAAATGTAACATTAATAGGAGATGCAGTTTAACTATTTAATGGGTATGACCTATAGTATTTCCAAATGGGATGGATTGGCAAAATTATCACAATTAAAAATAAATGAAAATATTTCAAACATGCCAACTCTATTCCCTGTGGTAGATCCTAAACAACAAAAATTTGATATAAATATACTAAAATCTGAATTCAAGTTCAATCAAGTGATCACTTCATCGTATTTAATGTCAAAAAGAATAGGTCATACTAAATGGGGTGATTTTCCTAAAGTAAGAGATTATATAAATTTTGATGGAAATATTATGATGGATTCAGGTGCATATCAAGTCATGCTATATGGAGACATTGAATTAGGTGTGAAGGATACTTTATCACTTCAGATAAATGTGAGTACCGATATTGGAGTGATAATGGACCATCCGATTGGATATGATGTTAATTATCAAGAAGCGAAAAAAAGAGTAGAAACAACTTTAGAAAATATTGAGGAGTCGATACCTTATTTGGATAAAAATATAATTTGGACACTACCTATACAAGGTGGAAAATACCCATCTTTAATGGAATATTATCTTGATGAAATTTACAAAAGAGATTATTTAGATTATTTTGGAATGTTTGCATTAGGTTCTGTTGTGCCTATAATGATAAATCAAGATTACAAAACATTAGTCGATATGATTGCAATAACTAGAAAAAATTTACCGGAAGACAAACCATTGCATTTATTTGGTGCAGGACACCCATCAATATTTTCTTTGGTGACTTTTTTGGGATGTGATAGTTATGACTCTGCAGCATATACATTAATGGCAAAAGATCAACGATATATGACCACTAATGGGACATATAAATTAAGTGATCTAATAGAGCTACCATGTTCATGTAAAATTTGTTGTAACTATAATGTTGAGGATTTGATAAATTTACCTAAATATGAACTGGAGAAAAATATTTCTATGCACAATTTATATGTCTCGAAGGCAGAGATCAATAATATAAAACAGCATATTAATGATGGAAACTTATGGGATTTGATTATGAAAAGAAGTTCTTCTGTGCCAAATTTAAATTTAGCAACTGATATTGCCATAGAGAAAGTTACTAATGGAAATCTATATACAAAATATTTTTCAGGATTACATTTGATTAAAAATGAAATGTTAAGAATTAAAGATTTAAAGGACTTAAAGAAACCAATTTTGAAGAATATTAATTTAAGTTTCATTAATAGTCTAAATAATAATGCAAATAAAAAATGGTTAATTATTGCGGTAAGTAATTATTCTTCTATTTATGGAAAAATACCTGAGCAACAAATCAAGAAATATGATAATGAAAATTACAAAATAATGTTACTTATACCTGCGATAGGTATTATACCATATGGTATTAGTGACACATATCCAGTGGGACAAATGATTACGGAAATATTAATTCAAGATTTGCCTATCGGTCAAATAGTTAATCAAATAAAATTATTGAATGAAAGAGATATTGATAATCTAATTTTGTATAAGGAAGATGATTTTGACCTATATTTTGAGAATTTAAGAAATTATGTTGAAGTTCTAAAAACAAATAAAGTAACGTCTTTAATTACAGGTTTAAATCATCAGCTGGAATAAAATTATAAAAGAATTTCAATTGTAATTTAATTCTTTAATTTGAAGATATTTTTTTACAATAATCAGCATGAAGTCTAACAGGCAATGCCATTTTTGCATCAAGTAATTCTAATGTTACTTCTTGATTACCTGGTTCAATTCTCATTACCTTTGCTTTATAGCCATTAAATGGTCCGTCTACGATTTCAACAATATCACCTTCATCTAATCCTTGTATCGAAGGTACTGGATTTAATTGTTCAACTAAATCTGAGATTGGGACTTCTTTATCTTGTATCGCCCTATTTGATAGAATACGTATGTCTGCAGCTAAATCTTCGACCTTTGTTTGACTTTCCCCCTCAATAAAACAATAACCTCGCATCATATCTGAAATTAATATAGCAGTAACTCCTGAATTTTCTTTATTTGCTTTTAATTCTGATAAATTAGCTAAACTTTTTTCTTGACCCATTTGGGCACGGAAACAATATATTGGCATTTTAATCTTATCCTGCGGTGGATTCTACTACAAAGTCGACAATAAATCCAATTATAAATCCTATAAATCCTATGAATAAGATACCCAAAGAAACTATTCTTGAAGTGATACCTAATTCTTTTCTTTTAGGCCTTCGGGTACTATTGAATAGTAACCGTTTGGATTTAGTCCAATAACGGGTTGCGACTTGAATTACTCCCATCTATTTACGGTTATTTTGCATTGCTTTAAATTAATCGATACCTTCGAAATTATATTTAATTTTTAATGAGCCATTATGATAGTTTTATTATCAATACTTGTTAATTCAAAATTTATTTTTAATTATAAAATAATTTTTTTCCCATTTCCAAACTTTTTATTTATATTGAAACTATGGTGATTATGAAAATTTATACTAAAACTGGTGATGATGGGAAAACTAGTATAATTGGAAAAACAAGAATTTCAAAAGATGACATTAGGATAGAAGCTTATGGAAGTGTAGATGAATTGAATTCTTGGTTAGGAGTCATTTATAATGAAATCAATGAGAAAAATACATCATTAATAAAAAGAATCCAATCGGATTTATTCGAAATAGGTGCAGAATTGGCATCTGAAAATAATGAAATGAATCTTGCAAAAATTGAGCCCAAAATCCTTGAAGAAAAAATAGATGATCTTTCTGAAAAACTACAACCTCTTAGATCATTTATTTTACCTGGTGGATCTTTGACCGCATCAAAACTACATTTTGCGAGAACAATTTGTAGGAGAGCTGAAAGAAGAATAGTATCTCTGTCTAAGGTAGTTGATGTGAGGGACAAGATAATAATTTATATGAACCGATTATCTGATTATTTCTTTGTCTTGGCTAGGTATGAGAATTCAATTTCTGATGTTGCAGAAATAAAATGGCCCTTAGAATAAAAATAATTACAGGTTCAGAAATGTCAATTTTTCTTCATAGATCATGATTAGTGTCTCAGAGTGTTGCATGTTCTTCATCACCTGTTAATATTAATTTATTATCAAAAGTTTAAAACTATAGTTTTGTTAATATTTAATAAATGCTTAAATGATAAAATAATAGCGCCAGGGGGATTTGAACCTCCCGATCCCGAGGTTATGAGCCTCGTGAGTTAACCTGGCTACTCCATGGCGCTAGTAATTCATATGTTAAATTATAGTTATTAAAATAATAGTTGACTATCAATATGTGTTACATTTGTTTATTAAAATTTATTGCGTATTGTAATTACATAACTATTATATTCACATAATATAGTGCCTCTAAATATACTTTAGTAGGTGAAAAACTTTTAAACATATGACATTTATAAGCGTTCTGTAGCTATTTTAATAATAAGCTATGAGATGAAGTTGATGGCAGTATTATCACCTCCCATGTTAAAAGAAATGATAAAAGAGTCTTATAATAGAATTAATAAAAAAAAGGAATATTTGAATGATCTAAATGTATTTCCGGTTCCTGATGGAGACACAGGTCTTAACATGACAATAACTATGAGCAAAGTAGTTGAGGAATTAGAAAAAGCAAATGATTTATCCATAAAAAATGCTGCGAAAGCAATTGCGAAAGGTGCATTTGTAGGAGCAAAAGGGAATTCAGGTGTTATTTTGTCTCAATTTTTTGTAGGCTTTGCAAAATCGATAGAAGATAAGGATAGTATAACTACAGAAATATTTGCGAATGCATTAGTAAGCGGATCTGAACGAGCTTATAAAGCGGTAACTAATCCAAAAGAAGGTACCATTTTAACAGTAGTAAAGGAGACTGCGGATGAGGCATTATTGAAAGCAACTGAAGGACTATCTTGGAGAGAGGTTGTAGAAGCATGTTATAATAGGGCACAAAAAGCAACAGCAGACACACCGAATTTGCTTAAGGATTTAAAAGATGCAGGAGTTATAGACGCTGGAGCGTTAGGCTTTGTATATTTAATTCAAGGATGGTTATTTGTTATAGCTAACTCATTTGATGGGCCAAAAGTAATATCAATGAATAAGAGTCTGGAAGGATTACATAATAAAGTCGATACTAATCAAAGTGTGAATGATCTTTTATTTCAATATTGCACTGAGGCTTTAATTTACGATTGCGATGATACTGAGGAAAATGTAAAATCAAATTTTGATGATAAAGGTGATTCTTTGATTGTGATTAGTGATGAAGGATCATTAAAACTTCACATACATACAAATAGCCCGAATGATATAATAAATCAATTTGCAAAATTTGGAAAACTTAAAGCTGCAAAAATAGATGATATGAAATCTCAAACACTAATTGCTCATTAAAGATTATTATTTTAGAAAATTGTCATATTGAATTTATGAAATAGATTGATAAATAATAAAAATGTATTATATTACTAATCTAAAGAGAGCTAATGACAAATGGTAGAAAGGACCAAATTATCAAATTATTTTTTGGGCTGATCCTAGTATACCTCTTTATTTATACAATGTTTTCGATATGGTTAATAATATTTCCACTTCAAAGTTTATCAGAGTCAATTTTTAATTTATTTTCATTAACTTTAGAGTTATTAAGTGTTTTAAGTGTCTTAATGATTTACTATCATTCAATCAAATCGTATAGTTATGACTATGACAAATATGATATTTTTTCAAATGGTGAATTGATTGATGATGAATTGATTGATGATGATCAATGCGAGAGCATAGCTCTAATTATTCCAATTTACAAAGAAAATGATAATTTAGTCATTAATACCTTAAAACACATTTTAGATTTAGATTATCCGAAAGATAAATTGGATATCTATTTAGCTCATGATGGGGAATTAAATAATAATTTAATAGATTACTCAAATAAACATAATATTAATTATATCAATAGGAAGGTCAGATTAAACTTTAAAGCAGGGGCAATTAATAATATAATAAAAAATATTAATAACCCATATTTCTTTGTGATTGATGCAGACCATATACTTCGAGAAAAGTCATTGAAAGTTGCAATGTCCATTGCAAAAAAGGAAAATGATCCAATTTTAATTCAAATGAGAGCGGATTTTCATAATTTGGAAACATGGCTGCAAAAAGCGAGTTGTTATTTACATTCACAATTTTTTGGCGTATATCAAAAAAGTAGAAGCTATAGAAAAAACGCATTATTTGCGGGTACGACGGCATTATTGAATCGAGAAAAGGTATTGAAATATGGGGGCATATTAACAAAAACAATTGCAGAGGATACTGATAGTTCGGTGTATTGGATTATAAATGGTGAGAAGACGGTTTACATAGATTGGATTGCCTCTACTGGTTTAGTACCATGGGATCCGATATCACAAATAAGACAAATATGGCGTTGGAATAATGGATTAACAAAGAGTTTGAGAAATAATTTCAAGAAAATTATAAAAACAGATAAAATTAGTATAATAGCTAAATTGGATATTTTGAGTACATTATTTTTATCTTCATTAGGATCATTGTTATGGAGTTTGAATTTTATTTATGTGTTCATGTATTTTAATGAAATTAACTACATAAGAGCAAGTATAGGAAATGAAATATTGATAGCTACAATTTTATCTGCTTCTATTTTTGTAATGGCATTGTCTTCTTTTGTTTCAGATAAAAAATTAAATTCTAATTTTAATAGATTAAAAATATATGATAAATTTTTTGTGATAAACTTTTTAGGATTTTTAACTTTGGCGTCTCAACCATTTTTGATTGATGGCATAATTAAAGCATGGCTCAATAAAAATACCATATTTAAGAGAACACCCAAGACAAAAGAAATGAGTAAAAAGAAAAACTCTATTAAAATTAAATATCTAACTGGATCAATTTGTATTTTTATATTTGGAATTGGATTTGGGATACTATCATTGCAATCATTTTTGATTAGAAGTTTTTTCTTTAGTTGGTTTATAGTTGCATTCATAGCATCGTTAATACCACTAATGATCGCGATCCCTAATTATAGAAATCTAGAAAAATATTTAGAGGAGAAAGAAAAGGTATTCTCTTCATTAAATATTGACTGATAGAATTAAATTCCAGTACTACCAAAACCACCATCGCCTCTTTTTGTATCATCTAAAATATCCTTTTCTAAAAAAGTAATTTTTGGCACTGGTCTGATTGCGATTTGTGCAATTCTTGAACCTTTTTTAATTTCATATGGTTTATTCATTGTATTTTTAATTATGATTTTAATTTCTCCTCGATATCCTGAATCTATGGTACCGGGGGAATTTAAAATCAATAACCCATGTTTATAAGATAAACCTGAGCGTGGCCTTATTTGTGCTTCCCAACCATTATTAATTTGTAGAGCGATCCCAGTTGAAACTAATATAATTTCATTAGGATTAATTATGAAGTTAGAGTCGGAGTATAGATCTGCACATGCGTCATCCTCATGAGCAAAAGTAGGAATTTTAGCATTAGGATTAAGCTTTTTGACAAATACTTCCATAATAAATTATTATGTTATTGATTAATAAGCCTTTTTAAAATTATAATCGCATAAAACAATTTAATGTGAGATGTGATAATGAATTTAAAAATTATAAATATTAAATAATTCTAATTTTTTGGATTAATAAAATTAAATAATCATTAAGTCTTTATTTCTTCAATTTTAAATTAAATATAATGGGAATGGATAAAAGTGAAATTCATAAATCTGAAATGGATGAACATTTGAACTTTAGAAATTATATGAGAGATCTAATATTAGGTGTAAATGATGGACTAGTATCGGTTTTTGCATTAGTTCTTGGAGTTGCAGGTGCAGGATTTCTACCTATTAATGTTCTTTTAGCAGGTATTGCAGCGGCAGTAGCAGGTGCAATATCGATGGCAATTGGAGAGTATATATCAACAAAATCACAGGAACAAGTTTATGATGCTGAAAAAGAATTAGAGAGACAACATATTAGAGATCACTTAGATCACGAAATTGAAGAGCTTTATGAGTTTTATTCCGCTAAAGGATTCGAAGGAAAACTACTAGATCAAATTGTGGAAAAAATTGCGAGTGATGAAGATGTATTATTGAAAGAAATGATGTTATTTGAATTTGGAGTATTAGAGGAAGAGAGAAGATCTCCAATTAAGGCGACCGTGATCATAGGAATTGCATTTTTAGTAGGAGCATTTCCTCCAATTATACCGTTTATCTTTGTCAATGACACTATGACAGGGATATTGTGGAGTACTATTTTATCATTATTTGGATTGTTTATGGTTGGATGGATAAAGGGATTACTTGTAAAAAGCAATAAAATTTTAGATGGATTAGAAAATTTTGGATTAGGGGCAGCTGGTGCAACAATAACATATCTGATAGGACTAATGGTTGGAGGAAGTGTGTGATTTTAGTTTAATTGCTAAAAATATATATTTGATTGTGTATTTTATAGGATAGAGATAATATGGTTAGAGAAATTGATCTTAAAAAAATTTTAAGAAGATTTGTAAAAGAGGATTTACGAATTATTGCAACGTTTATGTTTGTATTATTATTGATAATTTATGGATTTGTTATGTTAATGGGTTTCATAAGTTATGGAAATGCGGATTTTAGAACACCATCGGTTAATCCAGTGAATAAAGCAGGATTAATGGATAGTGATATGGACTCTCTGCCAGATATAATTGAGGGAACTGTGGAACAACCATGTGTTAGAGGTCAGTCAGTATATAGAGAAGATGGAACTAGAATAGGAGCTTGTACAGGCACCAATCCAAATGAATTCGATAGTGATGGAGATCTTTATAGTGATGGAGTGGAGGATGCGATAGGTTCGGATCCCAACTTTTTCTTAAATCCAGGTTGGATTTATATTGTAGCATTTATTTATCTATGTGTATTTTTATACTTCCAAGTATACAAAGGTGATCCTTTGAGAGAGTATAAAGAGTTTGAAATGAAATATAGTAGCGGTGTATCTGGTGAAGGAGGAAATTTCGCTTTTGGAGGCACATCTGTTTTTGGTACCAAAAAAGCTTCAGAGGTTACTGAGGATGAAAGAAGAAAAGCAATAGAGGAAGATGTAAGATTCAAAAGAATGACAGGAGAACTAGGGCAAGAGAAAGTAAAAGTTAAGAAACAAAGAAATTTTGGAGCCTTGATTATTCAAGGAACAATTGCGATACTTATTTCAATATTTATATTTATAATAGCAAATCAATCATTGCAAACCTAATTAAATATAATCAAAATTAAATCTTGGAGTATCATATAATAATTCTATACCATTTTTTGTAACGACAACATCATCTTCAATTCGGATACCGAACTTATTTGGCAGATATATACCTGGTTCGATTGTATGACAATTTCCTATTTTAAGGTTATAATTATTATTTCCAACAATGTATGGTTCTTCATGAACTTCTAATCCGATACCATGACCTAATCGATGAGTGAAATAGTCCCCATAATTTTTATTTGAAATATGTGATCTTGCTAATTGGTCTAATTCATTGCCAGTATTATTTATGGACCCGTTATGTAAGGCAGATCTATTTGCATCATAAACAATTTGATAAATTTCTTCAAATTGCTTGGGTTTACCAAATGGGATAGAAATTGTAATATCACCTTGATAACCATTTATTGATGTTCCAGAGTCTATGAGTACCACATTATCATTTTTTAGTTTTTTAGAGGATGGATATCCATGAGGTATTGAACTATTATCTCCAAATTGAATAAGAGCAAAACTTAAAGGATTATTTGATAGGTTTCTTGTTTGATCACTCAATATGGGAAGAAATTCTTTTTCTGTAATTCCTTCTTTCAAATATGGAAGAGATGCAAGTATTCCTTCTGCAGAAGATTTAGATGCTCTTTTTAGTTGTTTTATTTCCCATTCACTTTTGATTTCCCGTTGTGTTTTTAGCAAATCATGCCCTGAAAGGATGTTGAGATCCGAATAAGTATTTATTTTTTCTACTTCTGAAATCCATAATTTCGGGTCAACAAGTATATTATTTCCAATATTTCGATCCGATAACTCCTTTGAAAATTTTTTATAGGGTGATTCAGTTTCATCCCAAGTAATATAATCCTCAACATAGGTTGATTTCATTAAATTAGATTTTTCAAATGTTGGAGTCAAAATAAATGAATCTCCATCAGATGGAATGACTCCCATGATGATTCTCTCAGAAGGAGATGCAGATTTTCCAAAATAGTATTGAAAATATATTCCTAAAGGTAAAAATACTGCATCAATATCAGATTTTAACATCGCTTGTTTGAGTAGTTCATTTCTATTTTCTAATTCTGTCTTTGGGATTTGTATCATATTAATGACAACTAATTTTATGCGTTATAAATTAATTAATTTGAAATTATTTTATTGTAGTATTACATCAATCTATAAAGTGCGATAACTCGCAGGAGATCTCTTTCTGTAAATATGCCGACTAATTCATTTTGTTCATTTGTTACAGGAACTCCACCCATTCCTTTTTCTGCAAGCATTGCTGCAACATCTGCCATTGATGAGTTATATGAAACAGTACTAACATTAGTTTTCGCAATTTCATAAGCCTTTACTTTAAAAATTTCTTTTTTAAGTGTGCCAAATTTAATAATTTGATCGGAGACAAATCTTAGCACATCAGTGGAGGTAACGATACCTTTTACATTATTCCCACCATCAACCAATATTGCTCGCCTAATTGTTGAATTGACCATTGATTCTATGATTGTTGATATATCAGAGGTATCAAAAGGTAGTGTTATAGGATTATTTGTGATAAATTCAGATAAATCTGCATCAGCAACTTCTGAAAAATGTTTAACTAAATCTCTTTCAGTAACAATTCCTGCTAAAGTTTCAGACCCCTCTGCGATAATTGGTAAACTGCCTAAATCATGTTGAAACATTAAATCAATAGCACTTGAAAGTCCAACATCCCTGTAAACAAAAAATGGTTCAGGTGTCATAAAACTATCAATTGGAGTCTCCAATATTTTGGGATTTCCTTCGTTAAGTGCCTTTAAAACATCTGTAGCAGTCAAAATACCAACTAAATACATATCATGAACTATTGGCAATCTTCTGAAACCATGTTTTGCCATTATTTTTATTGCATCTCCCAAAATGTCATCTGGTTTTAAAGTGATAGGGTTAGTAGTAGCTATTGAAATAATTTCCTTATCCATATTTCATAAAATAAAATAGGATATTTAAAGTTAGTTACATCAAAATATAGAAGGGGATTAGAAAAACTTGATACATATTTAAATTTCACAAAATTATTTAATGTTCTAAATAATTATATGCAAAACGGAAATTATTTCCATCAAGATCTTGAATTGTGAATTCTCGCATTTGCCATGGATAATTATCTAAGTCCTGGGTAAATTTGACATTTCTAGCTTTATAATATTCATAGAGTTGATCTATTTCAGAACCTATTCGAATATATAGCCATCCGGAGGGAGAGAAATCATGCTCTGCCTGTGAAATTTGTACATGCATATGTTTTTTAGAATGGTCATTAGAATCTCCCCCTATGGATATTGATCCATGAACCTTTTTTCCTTCATCAGGCCAAGTCCAATCCAAATTAAAACCTAATACTTCAGTATAATATTTTACAGATTTTTCAAAATTAGACACTTCAATTACAGTTTCAAAATCAACGATTTCAATGTTTACCATGTATAGTTGTCAAATTCATGAAAGTTAATATTTATTATTATTATTTGATAGATTATGGTTTAAATATTGACCATCAAAAGATTAAATGATCTATGAGGTTAGTTTTATGATGCAATGTAATAATTATGCAATCGGAACTTCTAATTATTATACAGTTAAACATAATGTATGTTAAATTTAGAAGGAAAAAGAGCATTAATTTTTGGGGTTGCATCTGAGAGTAGTTTAGCATGGGCAATATCAAATTGGTTAATTAAAGCAGGAAGCACATGCGTATTATCGTATCAACAAAGGTTCAAAAGTAGAATAATACAGTTGACAAAAGATGTTGAGGGGATAGAAGCTTTAGAGGTCTGTGATGTTTCTAAAGAAGATGAGGTTAAAGATTTATTCAATCGAGTAAGTGGTAAATTTGATATGATTGTTCATGCGATTGGATATTCTCCTGCTTCAGCATTGTCAAAACCGGTAATATTTACGTCTGAGGAAGATTATAACACCACAATGGTCGTATCCGCATACTCATTACAAAGGATAGCAAGACACTCTCTGAAGAGGCTTAACCAAAATAGTGCAATTGTAACTTTAACATATTTAGGTGCAACATCTGTTGTACCAGGTTATCGTATTATGGGAACGGCAAAAGCAGCTTTAGAAAGTTTAGTAAGAGAATTATCACCAATATTAGGAGCTGCGGGACACAGAATTAATGCGATTTCGGCGGGACCTGTTAAAACATTAGCTGCTTCAGGAGTTCCTGGTTTTGATGATATTTTAGAATATATGGAAAAAAGTGCACCAATGAGAAAAAATATAGATCAAGATGATGTTGCAAAAACAGCATTATTTTTGCTATCAGGTTTATCAAGTGGTATAACAGGACAAACGATCTTTGTTGATAATGGATATAATATTATTGGAGTCCCTCCACATTTAAATGAATTAAATTAATAATAAAGATACCACACTATCCCGTATCAATCTACTTTTAAGCGTAATATATTTGAAAATAATATGTTAAGTGAATTGGATAAGAAAAGATTTCTTAAAAGATATTTGATCACAATAATAGTTTGGTTGGTAGTTATATTAGTAGGTTTTTCTGGACCTACAGCTTTGAATTCAGAAATTACTTCATCTACTAATATAATAAGTACAGATACTAACTCATATTATGCTGCAGAATTATCACAAGAAAGATTTAATGGGTCAACTGAAGATACTCAACACATAATAATTTTAGAATTAAAAAATGATGAAAAAGTTACTGACAACAAATGGAATAATTATACATTGTTTATGACGAATTATTTATTTCATCATCTTGAGGATAAAGGGTATGATGATTATTTATCAGCACCTACTATTGGAGACAGGTTTGGACCAGCATTACAATCACTAGCAGATGAAATATCGCGAAGTTTTATTTCAGAGGACAATAGTACTACAATGATCATAATATCATCATCGACATTGATATTAGGAGAAGATGACCTTACGCTTGAAGAACATGTACCAGAGATAAGAGAATTGTTATCAAATTATGACAAACTAGTAGAATATATAAGAGAGGTTGAAGTTGAGGAAGAGGTTGAAGCAAATACTTTTGTATCCTATATTCCTACAGAAAACGAAATTAATAATAACCTAAATTTAGTATTAACGGGTACAGTAGCAAATGTAGTAGACACTTTAGACGTATCAGAGTCATCTTTTCGGGATTCTGAAATTATAGCAGGGTTGGTAATCTTTGTAATATTATTCATTGTTTTTAGAACTCCACTTGCGATCTTTATCCCACTATTATCGACCATAGCGGCGTTATTTCCTGCATATTTGATATCAGCCATTTTAGGACAATTAGGGGTGATAGTCATTAATTCATTTTTACCTGCAGTAATAGCTATGATTGGTATTGCTGTAGCAGTAGATTATAATCTATTCTCATTAGTTAGATATCGTGAGGAATATAGAAAAAGAAGAGCAGAGTATGAATTAAACAATAATTGGAATGACAGTACAAGAAAAGAAACTGAAATTTACTGTTCTCAAAAAATGAATAGTACTGCAGGACAAGCTGCAATGTATAGTGGAATTACTACATTAATTGGATTTTCATCATTGCTAATTACACAAAATGAATTTTCGGTGGCTATGGCAGTTGGAGTTTCATTAGTAGTAGCAATGTCAATTTTGACAACTAGATCTTTAACTCCAGCAATATTAGCTTTTGCAGGGAGATATTTGGATTGGCCAAATGTATTATCAAGGGCAGATAAAGAAGTTGAATTTAATAAAGAAAAGAATGTTGATTTACAAGGATTTTGGGTTAAGTGGTCGAGACTAGTGATGAAAAGACCATTGGTATTTTTATTAATTGGAATAATCATTATGATGCCTTTTGTAATACTATCAGCTCAAACAGAATTATTATTTTCATTGACTAAGGGTTTGCCACCTGGAACTGAAAGTAGGGAGGGTTTTGAAATATTGGAAGATAAATTCAATTTAGGAGATTTAAATCCATACATAGTCGTTATTGATGGTGGAGTTAATAATAATTCAATTTTTAATGATAGATTAATAGATACTGTTAACCTATTCTCGGCGAAGATACTGAGTTATAGTGGAGAGTATGAACCTGAAAATCAAACCTTAGAATTTGATTCAGTTACTTCAATGTCGGCATTATTCAATAGTTCATCAAATCAGATGGATTATTTTAATATGGCATTTTTAGAAGATATCTTTGACTTACCAGATAATATAATAATTCAAACACCATTTGGAAATGTAACTACTGAGAACCCTGAGAAATCATTGTTCCTCCAACATGTAAAACAATACATAAACTGGGAGATGGGAAATAACACATTACAAATTGAAATTACTTCAAATTTAGACCCGGGATCGGGTGCTGCATGGGAATTAGTAAATGTAATTACAAATTATGTAAATGAATATTTTCAACCTCTAATTGATGATTCAATTATTGAGCAAGCATTAGTTACTGGTTTTACCGCTTTGATCAAAGAGTCATCCGATGGGTTATATGAGAGAGTACCACTTATGTTAGTGGTTGCAGTATTGTTAATATTTTTATCATTATTAGTATTGTTTAGATCTGTAATACTTCCAATTAAAGCAATTTTAACAATTGCAGGGTCAATTCTATTTGGAATGGGAACTTTAGTATATATTTTCCAGTTAGGATACATCCAATTAATAGAATTTTTTGGATTTACTTTATGGGAAGCTGAATTAAGTGGAATAACTTATTTCTTACCTACATTTCTGTTCACAACAATATTAGGATTGGGTATGGATTATTCTATTTTTATTATTAGTAGAATTAAAGAGGAATTTGATATATCTGGTGATATGGATGGTTCTGTTGGAGTTGGACTAACTAAAACTGCAGGAATTATTACAAGCGCAGCGACAATAATGACTGCTACGTTCTTAGTTTTTGCTGCATCGCCTTTGCTTACTCTAAAAATGATGGGTTTAGCTATGGCAGTGGCGATTGTTATTGATGCAACAATAGCAAGAACAATACTATTACCAGCTGCAATGAGATTAGCAGGAGTATATAATTTTTGGATACCTAAATGGTTAGAGAAAATACTTCCTGATGTCAAATTAGAGCATTAAAATTAGTAATATTTTAAATCCAGATTATACTGAATAAAATATAATTATGACCTATAATAAAGATAAATTTAAAGTTCCATATTTTTATTTAATTGGAATATTTTATTCTGGTCAAGGATACTCTTTGGGATCTTTAGTATTACTTTTTCCAATTTATATGTTAAATGAACTTGATGCATCATCAAGATCCGAGGCGGTTACAATTGCAGCCATAATGGTTATACCATGGTATGTAAAATTCTTATTTGGATTAATCACAGATAATTTTCCTATGCTTGGCATGAGGAGAAGGCCTTATTTGTTAATTGCAACAATTTCATCTCTAATAGGTTGGTCAACCGTATATTTACATGATGAAATATCAATTATGTTTGTTTTAAGTGGTTTTATGATTTCATTAGGAAGTGCATTAGGAGACACGGTTATGGATGGACAAACAATTGAAATAACTCCTGATAGATTTGCAGGTCGTTTGCAGGGAATAAACTGGGGATCAAGAGGTTTAGGATTAGGAGCTGCGGGGTATGTATCATCAAATATTGTAGACATGTACTCATGGGGCACATTCTTTTTAATTGTTGGGAGTGTTGGTGTAGTTATCACTTTATTGGCAATGTTATTACCAGAATATAATATTCAAAATAAGGTAGTATCCGGTAAGATTAGTTTATTGTTTAAATTAAAACTTATCTTAACGGATATCAAAGATATATTATCAAAAGCTGATCCTTTATTAAAAATAAATTATTTCCTCTTCTCAGGTTTCTCATTATCTATTGTATTACAAATTACATTAATAATGGAGACCGAATTCGGATACTCATTCAGAGAAATTGGGACAACTGCATTAATTTATGCCATAGGATCGTTTTTAGGTTCAATATTAAATGGAGTGATTACAGATAGAAATGACAATTTAATTAGGTATACTGTTTTAAATGTGGCATATTCAATTTCTATAATATATGGCATAACATTTGTGTATGTAAGAAACGAAATATTAGAGTTAATATTTTTTTTCATTTTAGGAATATTTGGTGGTGCATTTGAGGCGTATCAACTTAAAATTATACAAAAAGAAAGTAAAGAACCATATGAAAGTACAATTTTTGCGATATTTACGGGAATATCAAATATAGGACAATTTGCAATGGGGGGGATTTTATTGGTTTATATAGCTGATTTCTTTCAAATCCCATTGTTAATGTCAATGCAATTGTTATTAATTACTTTACTGATTTCATATTTTTTTATATATAAGTTCAAATTTAGTAAGGAAATTGTGAATTAGGGATATTATGAATCAGATGAGTAAATGGGATAAAATATTAATTTTTAATTATTTTTCTGGACCTGTTTTCATAATAATGTTGTTTGTTGGTGCAATTGTAGGAGAATTACAATTATTGGCAATTGTTATGATAGGGGTTATATTTTGCTTTAGCGTATTGAATTTAATATATGTCTTTAATAAGAGATTATTATATTCTCAACTATCTTTAGTTTACAGCTCATTGATCATGGTCTTGACTGTATTTTCGCCATTTTTTATACTTAATTCAAATATAACAGCGGAAATATTTGCGGTTTTTTATAATGTAATAATATTACCATTATTCATCCTAAATGCTTATTCGACGATATACGTGATTACAAACTTACTTTCTTAGTTTTATAATGAAGAATTCATGAATGAAAATGCGGTTGCAGCTAAGATCGACGTTCCTATTGGGAGGGCATCTTCATCTATTGAAAAATAATTACTATGATTTGCACCGATCCATCCTTTGTCTTCATTTGCTCCACCTAACCAAAACATGCTAATTGGGATGGTATTTTTAAAACCAAATTCATAAAAATCTTCTGCGCCTAAAACAGGATCAACTTCAAATAATGCATTTTCACCATACATTGATTTTGTTACCTTTCGGATATGATCATTAATTAATTTATCATTAGATCCAACGGGATAACCAGTATAAATTTCAATGGAGGCATCACCACCAAATGATTGTGATATTGACTTTATTAGTGAGGGTAATTCCGTTTTTAACATATCTCTTATTTCAGAATTTAGGGTTCTAAGTGTACCTGTCATAAAACAAGTTTCGGATATGATATTTTGTCTAAAGCCTCCATCAATTTTTCCTATCGTGAACACTACTGGTTCAATAGGATCAACTTTCCTTGTGATAAAACCTTGAATTGCATTATAAACTTGTGAAGCTATAAATATTGGATCAACTGCATTATGGGGGGCAGATGCATGACCACCTTCTCCTTTTATTGTAATGAGAAATTCATCTGCAGATCCGGTAAATTTACCATCTGATACACCAATATGGCCAACTTGGGAGGAAGGCTCAGGACCACTAACTATATGGAGAGCTAAAATACCATCAAAACTTGGGTTTTTTTGACTACCAAAAATTTCAGGAGCTTCAATAATCATAGGTAACGCGCCGCCAGAAATTTGACCCGTTGGATCATAAATTTTTGAACCTTCTTCTGCAGGTTGGAATACAAATGAAATTTTTCCAGAAAAATGAGCCCTATATTTGTGAATGATTTCTGCTGCACCTAATACTGAAGTTACATGGGTATCATGTCCACATGCATGAAAAATCTCATCATTTTGAGATTTGAATTCAAACGTTGTGTCTTCTTGTAAAGGGAGGGCATCCATATCTGCTCTAATTAGGAAATGCTTATCGGATTTATTTGATTCACTGGTACCATGTACGGTGGCAAAAATCCCTGTTTTTGCGATTTCAGAAGTATATTCAATCCCAATTCGCTCTAATTCAGTTTTTATTAATTTTGCAGTTTCAAATTCACAAAAACCTAATTCTGGATTTTGGTGAATTTTACGTCTTATTTTAATTAAATTATTTTTAATTATTTGTGCCTCATCTTTGAAGTCTATTGTCATATTTAATTTATAACTTCTTTATTTAAATATAAAATTCAATCATTATGAACTAATTTTCAATAATTGGATTAATTTGTTGTCAAATCCTTTGTATCTTGATAACAATTTATTTTTTACATATTCCATTAATTCTATTTCATTAGCAAATTGAGTTTTTAGGCAAAAATTGCAAATACAAACATTAGCGGTACCTGATTTTGTGATAACAAAATAATTTTGACAATTAGACAATGAATGACATTTTGTGCAAGTTGCTGTTTTTTCTTCTATTTCAATGTAGTAATTTTTTTCTCTATCTTTATCTCTTTGGATTATAGATTTGTTTGTTCCATTAATTAAGTCGAAAACATGATAAGTTTTGGAGTATGCGATGCTTGTAACTAATTTTGTTGATCCTCGATGGAATTGACAATAGTAACCTTTAGTACAATTAAAACAAGCCATAAAACATCAATTTGATTTTATCTAGGCTTACAATATAGTTACATATTAAATATCTTTTGTCAAATAGATATAAAATTTACTAGAACTTTCTCTAGACTAATACAATTTCTAAATATTAAAAATAGTTTAGACTATATAATAGTGATAATCGAAAATAAAAAATAATCTAAAGAGTATTATAATTTCTATGAAAGGGCTTATAATTGGAAATTGTTCTATTGATAATAAAAATGGAATGACCCAAAAAGGAGGGCCTGCAATATATCAATTACCCATATTTTTAGCACTAGGAGTTGAAGTAGATTTACTTACAAGTGTAGAAGGGGGATATATAAAGAATGTACATGGATTTAATAACATATATAATTTAAAGACTGATAAAACTACTTCATTCAAATTTGGAATAAATAATCGAAAAGAAAGAAGATTAAAATTAATTCAAAAACCGATTAATTATACTTTTCATAAAATTCCAAATGCGATATTTGAAAATAATTATAATTTTGTTATTTTCTCAGGTATAGCGGGGGAACTTGAAATAGATTTTATAAATAAATTAATTTCGAGTATAAAATCTGAAAATTACATATTAGACCTTCAGTCAATAGTGAGAAGAATAGATGAAAATGGTGAAGTTAAAATTAATAAAATTGAAATGGAAGATTTAATGAAACTACAAAAATTTGATATAATCAAAGGATCAGATATGGAAATCAATTTGTTTGAAATTATTGAAAAGAATGCTGGAAAAGATTTTAAGAATAAAATATTAATTGAAACCACAAATAAAGGAGTAATAAATTATTTAAAAAATACTATAAAAAAATTCAACTTTGATATAGTTCCAGAGAACAATATTATTGATGATACTGGTAGTGGGGATATATTTTTGGCTTGTTTTTCATGGATGTTTATTAGAACAAAAAATATCGAACACGCCATAAATTTCGCACATAGAGTATCAAGTGATTTATTACGAGTCAATGGCGTCTTGGGAATTAAAGAAGCAGACATATTAATAAAAAAAATACTGACTAACTAAATGTCACTCCATAGAAAAAATTAATTTAAAATCAGTAAAATCATAAATTTTTGAAATAATATGATTATCAATTACTGGAGTTTTTGTCTCTATTAGATTTATTGTATTAATTAACTCATGAATATAATTTATGGAAAGACCAATTTTTTCATGACCCGGATATAATTTTGGATTAGGAAATTTTGTTGCAATGTTTAAAATTTTGTTAAGTGATACAATATAGTCATTTACTATCTCTGTTGATGGTAAAAAAATTGCACCTAACTGAAAAGTATCACCTGTAAATATTTCACCTGTATCAAGATAAAGACATATTGAACCAGGTGTATGCCCAGGTGTATAAATTACATGTACTTTTAATCCTCCCAATTCAAAAACTTCATCTCCATTTAAAGGAACCATTGAGTTTGCAAATGATAATTCATAATTAATTTTTTCTAAGTAATTCTTTACTATAGAATTTGAGGAGGATAAAAATCGAAGATCCATATTTTTTGTTAATTTTTTAAAATCAAGTCTATGGATCATGGTTTCTTCAAAAAAGTAGTTGCCACCTACATGATCAAAATGGTTATGAGAGTTTATGATTATTAATTCATGATTTTTTATTATTGGTTTGATATATGGTCTTAAATTAACTATACCAGTACCTGTATCAAAAAGTAGTGCTGTGTGAGAACCAATTATCAAGTACATGTTTGTAAATGAAGTGTAGTAATGAGAGTCTATTTTTTCAAAATTTTCTTGTATGAGGTATAAATATGGTGTGATTTTTTTAATGAGATACCAATCTTTGTCGATTGAATTAGAATTATTAAGAGCCATAAAATTTCCTATTTAGATTTTCTTGATTAAAGAGATATTCCAATCATAGTTTTTAAATCTGAAATTGCTTTTTTTTCCCTTGAAACTAAAGGAGTTAACAATTCTTTAAGAGAAATTTCTCCCTCTTTTTCATGGTTACCTTTTAATGAGTCCCATTCAACTTCATCTAAGAAAGATATTTTGTTTATTAAGTTTGATCTTGCTTCAATGAATTTGCCTAAATTATATTTTACATTTTCTGCCTCTATGTCCACTGAATTTAACTGTTTATTTTCGTCAAATTCATGCATGAAAGGTAGGGGTTCATCTTCTTGTCTATCAACAATGCGTTTCACTCTAGATGCATATACCTCTCCTATCTGTCGTAACTGAATTATTACTTCTAGTGGAGTTAAATCGAAATTTTCGGATCTTGTCATTTGAAGTTCGCGAGTTGTGTCCCAATAAAGGTAGTGTAAATCTACACTTACTCCAGTTAAATTTTCATGGATTTCAGTTATAGAATAACTTTCACTCATTTTCAATAGGATGTGAGTTTAATTTACTTATATAATTTTCCTTATTTATCGATATAGAAACTTAGGAAGAATAAACTATAGGTGAAAGAATTTTATTGATTGTATTTTGATTAAAATATTTCATTTACAATTTTGAATGATTCTGAAATTAAGAAATCAATTTGATCTGTTTTTGTCCCACCGCCAGATATAACATCACCTTTACCTCCACCCCCTCCTCCTATAATTGGAGCTAATTTTTTCATTATAGCATTATGTGGAATATCACTTCCTTTACTTCTTGAAATTGATATAAGAGCCCGATTATCATAAATACCGACAACGATTGCTAATAAATTTCCATCTTTTTCTGAATTTAAGGAAAATTGTTCTGAGAGATAAATTAAATCTGACTGAGGGGCATCAAATCTTTCTACAATTAATTTATAATTGTTATCCAATAGTTTTGCATTGTGAATTAAGGTTGGGACTTTTGTAATTACTAACTCCTTTGATAACCTATCAATTGTTTTTTGTTTATCTTTCCATTCTTTGAAAAATCGTTCTGATGTTTTTGGTAATTCTGAAGGTGTGACTTTAAAATGATTTGAGGCTTCAGTAAGAAGTTGATAATCATGTTGTGACTGACCTACTGCCTGTTTTCCTGCCTTTAAAGTAATTCTGACTATTCCATCTTGAATTCGCTCAGATCCTGTTATTCGTATATAACCTAAATCTCCGGTAGCATGAGCATGTGTACCTCCACAAGCTTCAATATCTATTCCGGGGATTTCAATTATTCGTAATTCTTTACCAGGTACAACACCTCCTTGATAGATTGTAAATCCATATTTTTCTTCTGCTGTTGTTCGATCAAGGACATGTTTGTGTATCTTTTTATTTTCCATTACAACTTGATTAGCAACGTACTCAATTTCATCTAAAGTTTCTCTCGATACATTTTCCCAATGAGTGATATCTAAACGTCCTCGATCAGGAGTTTTATCTGCACCTGCCTGCCATACATGTGAACCCAAAATTTTTCTCGCTGCACCACCGACAATATGAACTGCAGTGTGATGTCTCATGAGTGATAATCTACGATCCCAATCAAGTTCCATTTCAATGGTCTGACCAACTTTCAAATTTTTAGTAGATTGAGCAATTTTATGAAGTACTGCATTACCGTATTTTTCTACGTTTATGATTTCATACTTGTTTTTATTGGAAATTATCCATCCTCGATCTTCTGCTTGACCTCCTCCTATTGGATAGAAGATTGTTTTATCCAATATTATGTGTGATGTATCTAAAATTGCTAAAATTGTTCCTATACCATTTCTCTGTGGTTTATCATCGTAGTAAAGTAAATTTGTATTGTAATCTTTAACTGATTCTAAATCAAATTCTGTTGTTGAAATTAAAGCAGATGGATTTTCTGTGACCTTATTCTCTACTTGTTGATAAAAATCAAGGGGGATATCAATATTAATGCCTTCATTTTTGGCAATTTGTGATATTGTTTCTGGTGAAATACCTTTTGAAGTGTATAATTCTACGAGAGTTTTGTCTGATAATGATATGTTCTGTTTCAATAATGATTTTACATGTTTTTCTCCTTTTTCTATATTTGAGCGATAACGATCATATTCTATATTTACTATTGATGAAGCAAATTTTGATGACTCTGTAACTCTTGGAAAACTTAATGATAAATATTGTGCAGATCTATAAATTAAATCTGAAATATCTAAGTCAAATTTCATGGTTTCATTTAATGTAAATATTCGACGTAACAAAGTGCGTAAATTATAATTTCCTCCAACATTACTGGGGATAGCACCGTCTGCGAGGGTAAATGCTAAGGTTCTACAATGATCTCCGATTGCGTAAAGGGCTTCAATTTCTTTTAATTGTGAATTTAAATCAGCCAATGTATATCCTAAACTCTTTGCAATACTGGACCTTGCCATTTTTAGATCTTTTACCTCATTTACATCTATAAGACCAGCTAATTTTGAATATTTAGTGATTAATTCAGAATCAAATTGGATGCCTGTTTCTTTTAGTAAATAATCTTGAACTGGTCCAAATACTGCATCATATATTGTTGGTGTACCTTGTGAGAACCATGATAATCTTTCTAAGCCCCAACCAACATCAATTACTTTTAGAGGCATTTCTCTATAATCTTGATTATTCAATAATTCATATTGCATAAATACTGAATTAACTAATTCCGTACCAAATGCAAAAGTTTCAAGATTAGGCCCAAAGTTTCCTCCACCTGACCAAATGCCCTCAATATAAGTTAAATCATTAGGATTTATATTAAGAACAGAAGTTAAAAATTCATAATTTAATTCGATACATCGGTCCATCCAATAACCATTAGGTGTATTGTCTGAATTAAATGAATGTTGACCAAACATAATAAAACTAGTCAAATGTCGTCCTGTTCGGCCAACATTATCAATGTCACTGAAATCACCTCCAAACCTAATACAAGGTTGAGGAACTACCAAGGGATTTGCTGGAGGAGGCAATGTCCCATTGGTTACCCAAGGTTGAAAATCTGCAATTGAGGCAATGGTAAAATCTAAATCATCTCTCCATCTTGCAACAGTAGGATATGGATTTATTGAGGTATGGCCATTTTTTTCAAAAAATTTTGTGATGCGATCTAACATTTGATGAAAATCTAAATTGGTGGTTTTTTTTCCTATGAAATGATAGCCACCCTCACATGGTGTATCTCCACAAGTAGTGCGATCAGGATCTATAGTCCAAAAATTTGTTGCGCAATTAGAACATGTCTTCCGAGTAAAATCTTTTTGTTTAAATAAATCAACTTCATAATTTGAAGGCTGGAATATGTCTTTTAACTTATCCTTATTCATTAAGATCCTATATTTAGCTATAATTACAATGATAATAAAGTTAGGTTGAAAATATAGCTCAGAACCTATTTTGGTTAAAATTAATTTTGAGTCATGAATATTTTAAAAAAAAAATTATCTGATTTAGCATAAGTATTTTTATAAGTAAATCCTAATTAGGAAATATAATGATGAGAACGAGATTTCCGATATGGTATCCATTTCAGGAAATTGAGTCAATTAAATTTAAAACTAAAAAGGAAGAAATTGAGTCTTTACTTCGAGGAAGATTATTAGTTTACAATGATGGTGATTTTAACTATGACCAGAGACCTGATGAGTCACATAAAGAATATCATGATAGAATGACAGAGGAGAGGAAATCATATACATTGTTGAAAATGGGGATGACTAATGAGGATAAAGAAAAAGGATATCTTAGTTCATGGTTTATTGAAAAAGAGGGAGATTTATTTGAAAAACGTTTTTCAGATTCAAATTGGGAAATTAAGGAAAAAATATTACGACATCTATTCCCAAATGATGATTTTGGTCAGAATTGGTATCCGTTAGATCAATTGAGTAATATATTAGACGAAAAATTGGAAACAATACTAGGCATAGGCAATGAAGACCATATGTTAAGGAAAATTTCAAATCAAAGAGGAGGAAGAAGGATTGATGTGAGGAAGGGGCTGCATAAAGTCATTTGTATCAATTTTAGGTATGCAGATTACATGGTACGATCAAGGAAATCTACACTTTACAAAGGTTGGATTATTGATAATGTAGATAGGTTAACAAGTACAATCAAAAAAAGATATGAGGATGCGCTTTTTGAAGATCTTGAAAATTATAAAGAGAAAATTAATAGTGAAGCACCTGGACCAATTAGAAGATTAACAGAGTACATAAGTAACGTATTGACAAATATGATACCAAGGAATGCAGAGTTTGATTTTAGTAACTTCCAATTTGAAGGAAGTTATGATGAAAACCTATTACTATTTCCTCCATGTGTACAAGATTTGATGGGACAAATGAAAACTGCAGGTTACCTTAAGCACCATAATCGTTTTCAATTAGGATTATTTTTAAAACATACTGGAATGGGGGTTGATGACCAAATGAACTATTGGTTTAATTTTGCAGTCGATAATTTAGATATATCTTATGACCAATTTGAAAAAAATGTAGGATATACAATAAGACATCTTTATGGAATGGAAGGAGGAAAAACAGATTATGATATGATGTCATGCGGAACAATACAGTCTACTGCGAATTATCATTGTAGATTTCAAGATTTGAAAATTGAAAAGATAAAAGAAATAATTCAAGAATATATATTCAGCTTGCCTGCAGACCAACAAATGGAAAAGGCAAACATATTCAAAAATAAGTTAGAACCATTAATTAAACTAGGAAAACCATCAGAAGCATGTGCAAAAAATTTGAGCCTAACTATACCAAAAGATTATGTATGGGAAAGAATAAGTCATCCATTACAATACCTTAAACTGTCAATTGATAACAGTGAAACAAAAACAAAGAGCGAAGAAAATATAAATGGTGTAAAAAATGATTGAAAAAGAAGATAAAGATATCGTGGAACATGAAAAAATGTTACTTGAGAGTTTAAAAATATATTATGAAAAATACTTCGATATGGAGATGCTCTCTAAATTATTGAATGATACTAATTTTGAAACTAGAGAATTTGGATTTATAAGAAGAGATGACAAAAGGATGTATAGAAATAAATCATTTAAAGAACCTAAATTTTTGAGAGAATATTTAGTCACATTTCCGGTTAATCATGGATATATTGGGGCAGTGTATGAAGATAGAGTTATGCCCGCAATGAATTATAATCAAGGAGTAAGTATTGATCAAACAAAATGGATAGGAAGAGAACTTACATTTGATTTAGATTTAACAGATTATGATGAAGTCAGAGAATGTAATTGTGTTGGAAGAGATTTTTGCGAAATATGTTGGACTTTAATGCAAGATGCATATAAAATAGTAGATGATACGTTAAGAAATGAATTTGGATTTGAAAATATTGTATGGATATTTAGTGGTGGTAGGGGATATCATGCATGGGTATTAGATAAGATTGTATATAATCTATCTGAGGAACAAAGAAAATCAATTGTTGCATATATTCAATTGATTTATACAACGGTTAATTATGAAAAAATTGAAGATATAGATACAATTTCGATACCATTGAGGAATAGAATATACAGATATCTTGTAAGAAATTACTTTTTAGATAATGATGTCGAATATTTAATGAAATTAAATGGAATTGGGAAGAAAACTATCGAAAATGTAAAAGAAAAATTGACAACCTTAAAAATACCTGAGAGAATTATTCCTTTGTTTCCTAAGCAAGCAAGAAATGATATGTTAGAGGTTATAATTAGAAAAAGATATCCAAGATTAGATGGAGCAGTAACAGAAGGACATAACCATTTAATTAGATTACCCGGGAGCGTCCATATGGGGACTGGATACATAACTCAAATTGTTGATAAACCAGATAAATTCCAACCCCATAAGGATGGGTTACATTTTTTGGAGGTTATTGGGAAAAATAAAGAGGATTTTAATTTAAAATGAAACTAATTAAAAGTTATTTCCCGAATAATAATGCTAAAGGTTGGGAATTTTATGATTTGGGAGTTGTAGAATATTCAGATGGACTCGAAATACAAAACAAAGAAAAATTAAAAGTTTCGAATAATTCTGAAAATAAACTATTATTGCTTGAACACAATCCAGTAATCACATTAGGTAGAAGAACAAAAATTGAACATTTATTGGAGTCAAAAGAGGAAATTGTCAAAAAAGGGATCGATATCTTTGAAATTGATAGAGGAGGTTCTGCAACTTATCATGGACCAGGACAACTTGTGGGATATATAATTTGTAAATCTTCAAGGTTGGGAGGGATTCATAATCTGATAAATTTAATACTAAAAAGCATTAACAATGTAATGGATATGTATGGAATATCATCTTATATTGATAATGAAAATCCAGGAATTTGGACAGATACACCATTACCTCGGAAATTAGCAGCACTAGGTATGTCTAATAACAAAGGAGTAACAATGCATGGTTTTGCGATTAACTTGGACATGCCTCTTACAGGATTTTCAATCATAGTCCCATGTGGATTAACTTTACCTGTGAGCACTATAGCTATAGAAACTGGTGAGAAAATAGGAATGATAAAATTAAAAGAGGATATTTGTGATGCAATATTAACTGAATTGAAAAAATATTATAATGAATAACTCAAAAATTTCTAAAACTGTTGATGATTTTATACATAGTTTGTATATCGACCTCTAACCAATTATTTAGGTTTAACCAATAACGGCCAAATAAAATATCTTGAACTATATCCTCAGGTAATGATTTAGTCATGACAGAGGGAGATGATGTTGATGTGAATCTGTCTGGTGCCCCAAAAATATGAGAAATTTCATGTTGAAATAAATTATCTGAAAAATTGGGAGGTAATCTGAAATTCCCTCCATTAAGTGATCCTTGAGAATGCAAAGCTACGTTAAATGGGCCTGATTGATTGCCATATACCACACCTAAATTTGACATAGTTTTATTGGTAAAAACAAGTAATAAATCAAAACCTGAGTTTTTATAAGTAGATCCTGTTGAGGTATGCCATTTGTTTTTTTCTAAATTAAGGACGCTACCTACTTCAAATATTGTTTGGTTATAATATTCAAATAAATTCGTATTAGTTGGGGTTGAAATTTTGATTGTCTTTGCATATATGATGGATAAATTGAAAGTTGAAAGAAAATGATAATTTGATTGTTTGAGATATGTTACAGGGGAAAAATAAATAGTATCGTTTTGCCCATTTCTGGTTTCCCAATTGTTATCTGCAATCACAGAAAATAAGACTATTTTTCGAGTAGTCATATTAAAATTAAATTCGTATTCTTGAGTGTGATTTTGTATTGAAAGTATTTTGAATACATTTATTCCTTTAAAAATTCCAATTTCAAGTCGATCATTGATGGGTGAAATAATTGTATCATTAATTGAAAATTGCAATTCACTTACGTTAGATGATGAACCAAGACTGATATAAGTACAACCGGTAGCATTTAAAATTGTATAAATTTCAAATGTTGTATTTGAATTAGATAAAATGGAGAGTTGGTTATAATTTTGATTAAGATTTAAATCTCCATTAGTTTTAGTCCAATTGAAATTTAATGCCCGATTTATTGAAGGATATTCATTTATTTTAATTTGATAGGAGGACGAAATTAGCTTTTCAAAATTGGATGAAGTATTATAATTTAATTTATAAGAAGAGACAGTATAAGGATATAGAGTAGAAGAAAGAATTAAGGGGTTTTCATTTTCTATTATCGGAGAAAATGTTAATGGAATATTTTGATTATTAGAAATGTTTAATTGATTAAAATCAAACGTCACTTCTTCAATTCTGTTCGAATAATAATCGGAGATATAAATATTTAGAGTATTTATTGTAACATTAATTGAGGTATTGATTATTAATTCAAATGTTATATTTTCACTTATGTAATAAAAATCTTCAAATTTTAGAGAAAAGAAAGGTAAAGTCGGATCAGGTAAATCATTATCTTGAGAATTATCATCAGAATTATTTAGATTGATACCGATTAGTACCCCACTAACAGTAAGCAGAATAATAAGTCCAAATGAAAGAATTTGTGTGTTACGTTCCAAGCTATTCTATAACCTCGAGTTGTGAATAATAATTGGGATTAGTTAATTTATTTATATCTAATTTACCTGAAGCTGTGAGAGGAAACATTTCAACCTTGAAGAGTTTTTTTGGAATTTTATAGGATGCCAAATTGTTTTTTAGCATATTTTGAAATTTATGATAATCAAACAAGCGGTTAATTTTGAGGAATGCAATGGGTATTTGACCCCATTTTGAGTCAGAGAGACCAATAACTCTTGCTTCTTCGATACCATTATCGTTATACATTATATTTTGAACTTCGACGGGATATATATTTTCTCCTCCTGAAATTATAAGATCAATTCTGCGTTGAAGTACAATAAGATCTTGATCTTCATCTAAATAACCTAAATCTCCTGTTAAAAAATAGGAATTTTCATTGATTTGAGGTTTATTTAAATAATTATGCATTATAGAGGGACCTTTAATTAAAATATCTCCAATACCATTTGCATCTTTGTTATTAATTTTTACAAAATTACCTTTGAGAGGTTTACCCACACTATTGGGCTTTTGAATTACTCTGTCTAACGTTGAAGTAGCAAATTGTGAGCAACTTTCGGTCATACCATAAGTTGTAATGATAGGTAAGTTGTATGTTATTGCCTCTAATAATAGAGGTTTAGGACAATGTGCACCTCCAACTAGTATGAAACGTAGTGATAATGGTTCTCTAAGGTATTGAATTAATAATTTTAACATAGAAGGGACTAAAGATAATTGAGTAATTTGATATTGTTTAATTACAGATGGGATTTGATTTGGAATAAATTTATCAATTATTGTTAATGCAGATTTATTGTATATAGTACGAAAAATTATTGATAACCCACCCAAATGAAATAGAGGTATTGTAATTAACCAGTTGTCGTTTATTTCAACTTTAAGGCGATCATTAGAAGCGATTATATTTTGTTCAAAGTTAAAATATGACAAGGGAACTATTTTTGGAGTACCTGTAGTGCCTGAAGTAAAAACATTTACTAAAATATCATTTTTTTGTGGACTATGATTATTTGATACTTGACTTGAAGAATTTTTTGACTCATTGATAATATCTGAAATATTATGAATAGGATACGGAAAATCTTCAGCAGTATGTATATCATGTTGACTGTTTGTGATTAATAAGGATGGATCAATTTGATTTAATTGATTTATGATTTCTTGATTAGTTAGATGAAAATTGATCAATATGATTTCAAGAGGTGAAATTGTTAATGCATTAATAATCTTTATCATATCTATTGAGTTTGGTAAAAGTAAAGCAATCTTTGAAGCATTTTTGTAATTAGCAGTGAAGTAATTGGAAATTTCTATACTTGAATGATAGAGCTCTGAATAAGTCATACTTTGGTTTTTAGAGAAAATTGCAACTTTATTAGGAGTATGTTGATATGCATTTTTTAGCCAATTGAACTCTGAATTGATTATAAAATCACCCCTATTGAAAATAAAATAGAATATACTAAACTATGTATTGCAGTCCTACTTAATATTTTATTAAATTGAGGGCCAGTCTTAGCTAAATTGAGTTTCTGTGTCAAGTATATCACTTCAGGTAATAATAATAATGGAATAAAAACAGATAGGCTAAAATTATAAAAGAAAAATAGGAGAAAAGGAATAATTTGAGAAGAGCTTAACAATAAAATGTAGTAATATATTGAATTTTGACGACCAATTATACCAACAAATGTAATTTTATTGGTTTGCATATCAGTATCAAAATCTCTTAAATTATTTATAACTAAAATTGAAGTGATTATTGAACCTATTGCGATGGAAGATACAAAAATAGCAGCATTAAAGTTTAGGGTATGAAGATAATATGTACCATTAACAGCGGTTACTCCAAAAAATAAAAATACAAATAAATCTCCTAAGCCATTTGAGGATAATGGATATGGACCTGCGGAATATGAAATTGCACCAATAATTGAAATTATTCCAATCAACATGATGATAACCCCACCTATCCAAATTAAATAGAGACCTAATATTAAGGAAATCAAAATTGCAGTGATAATACCTATTTTTATTTCTTTGGCAGATAATAGTCCAGACAAAATTACTCTCTGAGGTCCGATGCGATTTTGATTATCAAAACCATTGATAAAATCAAAATAATCATTTGCTAAGTTTGAAATTATTTGAAATAAAATGGCACATAAACCAGCAATTATTGAGGGTAATAGTGAAAATTCAGGATGATTATATGCTAAAGAAGTACCTATAATTACGGGTGAAATTGATGCAGGTAATGTTTTCAATCTTACTGCAATAATCCAAGAATTTATTTTCATGATGAGTGCACCGTGATGATTTATTTATTAAGAGAAATATTTTTTCTTAAAATTAGGTTTTCGTTTCTCTAAAAATGCATCTCTACCTTCTTTTGCCTCATCAGTCATATATGCCAATCGAGTTGCTTCACCTGCAAATATTTGTTGACCTACTAAACCGTCATCAGTTAAGTTCATGGCATATTTTATCATTTTAACAGATATTGGGGATTTTTCTAATATTTCTGTGGCCCATTTAAACGCAGTATTTTCTAATTCTGAATGCGGGACGACTAAATTGACCATACCCATTTCATATGCTTCCTTTGCATTATATTGTCTACCTAGTAAAAATATTTCTCTAGCTTTTTTTTGTCCAACCATTTTTGCTAAATATGCGGAGCCGTATCCACCATCGAAGGAGGTCACATCAGCATCAGTTTGCTTAAAAATTGCATGTTCTTCTGAGGCTAAGGTTAGATCACAAATAACATGTAAGCTGTGACCACCACCTACGGCCCAACCATTAACCACTGCAATGACGATTTTAGGCATAAAGCGAATAAGTCTTTGTACATCTAATATGTTAAAATTAGAATGCCCATCATCGGATTTGTATCCTTCGCTAGATCTGACATTTTGATCGCCACCACTAGAAAATGAATATACTCCATCTTTAGGAGATGGACCTTCACCTGTTAATAGTATGACTCCTATGTTAATGTCTTCTTTGGCATCATAAAAAGCATCATAAAGCTCTTTTGCAGTTTTAGGCCTAAAGGCATTGCGAATTTCGGGTCTATTAATAGCGATTCTGGCAATACCACCACATTTCTTATAGGTGATATCTTCATAATCTTTTACAGTAACCCAATCGACTAATTTCATTGATTTATGATTAATATTATTGTTTTATAACTTCTTGGCAAATAACAAATTTTAGGATAATTTTTAATTAAGATTTGTATCACTTAAAATTTAAGATTTATTTGAAAGTAACTCTCGTCTTATTTTTTCTGATGTTTTAGCATTGGTTAAAATTTCTGTAATTGATTGATTGTTATTGACTATATTTTTGTTAAACGAGTCAAGTGATATTTTTGTCATAGATTCAATCTTAAGGTAAGGGATATTAAATGATTTTGCGATATTTTCGAAGTTTAAGTTATGTTTATGAAATAGAAATTTTTCATATGGGGGGTCAAATTTTGAAATTGGTAATCTTTCAAATATTCCTCCTCCATTATTATTTATGACTACTATATGCATAGAAATATTATTTTGTTTCATAAATAATAAAGAATTGAGATCATGAATAAATGATAAATCGCCAATCAATAAAAAGTTTGAAGCATGAAATTTTAAAGAATGACCTAATGAATATGATACCATACCATCAATTCCACTAAGACCTCGCATGCTATTGATGACGGTTGAAGAGTCAATTTTTGAAATGAATTCTCCAATTAATCGTGGAATAGAACTATTACCAATTATCAATTGACAATTTGTCATTTTTTGCATCAATTCAAAAAGTATACTTCCTTCAAAATTAGGATATTTTTTTAGTTCAACATCAAGATATTTAGAATAAAATTGATTTTTTTCAATCCAGGGTTTCACGGATTGATTAGGTGCATTTTCAATTGATGTGATAGGTGTTTGTGAAAAGAAGGAATTAGGATGAGCTTTATACCAAATATTTGATTTAGAAATACTATCACGAAAATTAGAATTATTAGATATAATTATCCAATCATGCTTGTATTTAGACAACCAATTTTGTAATACTGATGAAATTGGCATCATCCCTATTTGTATAATTAAATCTGGGGTTGGCAAATCATCATGTTTAGACAAAATTACATCATAATTAAGTATAAAACGATCACTAATATCAGATTTGAAACCTGATAGAGGATCAACAAATACAGTAAGGTTCAATTGACTCACAAATTTTGTTAATACATCTTTTGAAATTTCTCTATGAGCATCTGGGCCAAGTAATAATATAGGAAATGATGATGAAGTACATCGATCAATTAGGGATTTGATGTATTTTGAGTCAAATGTATATTCAGGTAAAATTACCTTGATTGGTTTGAAATCGATGCGATATTCGGTTAAATCTAATTGTGTAGGTTCTAATGGCTTCCTAAAAGGAAAATTAATATGAACAGGGCCATTGGTGTCAAACATAGAGTGCTCATATGCTTGTGCTGCAATTTTTTTCAAATATAATTTTACGTCGACTCCATTTAGATTAGATGGAGTTGCTAAGTCAACGAACCATTTTACTTTATCTCCATAAATTTTAATTTGATCTGTAGTTTGATTTGCCCCATAAAGTCTTTCCTCGTGTGATCGATCAGCGGTAATAACAATTAAAGGGATATTAGCATGTTTTGCTTCCATAATTGCTGGATAAAAATTGCCAACAGCAGTGCCTGAAGTTGAAATTAAAATTACGGGGTTATTTGAATTTTTTGCAAGACCGATTGCAAAAAAAGCTGCACTTCTTTCATCAATAAAAGAATGGCAATTGAAATTTTCAATATCATTAAATGCGAGTGTTAATGGAGAATTCCGAGAACCAGAACAGATGACAATATCTTCAATATCCAAGTACCTAAACTGTTGTGCGAGAATAAATGACCATTGAATATTGGGATTAATCATTATTGAACCTCCATAGCATCTAGTAAGGGAGAATATTTTAAAACTGTTTCATTCCATTCACTCTCAGGTATAGAACTCTTTACAATTCCTGCCCCCGCAAATAAGTAAGTATAATCTTTATTAGTTAAAGCAGAACGTATTCCTACAATAAGTTTGGAATTAAAATCCATATCTATGCAGCCTAAGTAGCCCCCATATAACCCTCGACTCATTGATTCATTTTGGTCTATGAATTGAATTGCTTTCAACTTGGGTTTTCCACCTAATGCTGGTGTGGGGTGCATTTGCTCTAATATGCCAAAGTAATTTATTTCATCATATTTTACATTTATAGTTGTTTTAAGATGTTGTAGATTTTTTAATTTTAGAATTGATGGTGTTTCATCATACATTATATTATTATCAAAAAATTTTGAAAGAGTATCTATGATATCATCTAAAACAATCCTATGTTCTAATTGTTCCTTTTTGCTTTTAAGAAGGTTTTTTGATAATTCAATATCTTTTAAATGGTCATCATCTCGTTTTATAGTTCCAGCTAATGCCATTGTTTGTAATTGATTTGATTTGGTTTCAATTAATATTTCTGGTGATGCTCCAAAAAATGTTAAATCATCTTCATTTTGATACAAAAAAATATTTGAGTTAATTTGTCTTGATATCAAATTCTCTATTATATAATTGTGATTAAGATTTTTATCATGTTTAATTTTCTTGGTCATTGATAAAACCACTTTTTCGAGTTCATGTTGATTTATTTTATGAATTGCACGCTCACATAATTCAATCCAATGGATTTTAGATTGTGGATCAAAATTTGAATTTAGTTTATCTTTTGATATTGTTGCAAGATTGTTGGATGATTTGATGTGTTTGATCAAATTATGTATTTGAAATTTTGAGTTGAAATTTATTGTTATATGTAGTTCATTCTCTTCAATAGTAAAATCAATCAAAGGGAGAAAAAAGGTTGGATATGCAAGATTACCCCAGACAGATGATTGCTTTTTGTTTGAAAATGGGAAACAGCCATATAATTTTGGCTTAATTTGTCCCTTAATAATGTGAATTTTGTTAAATAATTGCATGAAGGGTAATTGAAACTGATCCACATTTTGATCATATTTTAATTTAATTTCGTCTACTTTACCTACAGCAAATTGTGATTTACCATTGTTAGTTAATTGAAATTTAGAGATATTTTTTAGATTATGAAAACTTTTATGAAAACTATCAAACTTTATTTTTTTTTCTAATGTGAATGAAACCGAGAAAATTTCATGGATTGATGAATTTAAATCATCTAATGATTGTAATTCTGATTCTATATTATTTAGAATTTCAATCATATAATTTGTTTATTTTTTTGATTTATAGCATATAAGATAAGGGACTCTTATTTTTACTATGAAGTTTATTTTAAATTATCAGAATTTGAAAGATAAGTGTCAAATTTTTCAATAGGCAATTCATAATAATATTCAGTATAATCATGAATATAATTTAATTCGTCATTAATTGATAGCATATGTTTGTTTGAGTTTGCATTGCCAGTTACCCAAATTTTCGCATTTTTAAGTCTATCATCACTTAAAATTTTATTTAACATCATATATTTTACAGTCCTACCTAATCCAAAACCACGATATTTACGATCAACACCTGTATCTGCTTGTTTTACCTCAGAGATATTGTAAGGATAAAAATATACATCAGTAGTGGCGGCATATTCTCTATTTTGAGAATTGATTGCAATAATATGCCATAATGTTCCTTTGAAACGCTGTATAATACTGTTAATGCGATCATTATAAATGTCCTCACTTATAATTTCATCTTCCCAATCTGCATCTTCTTTTGGCATATCATTCCAAATCCTACCCAACATTGTAAGATATTGACCATAATTGAAATCGGGAATAATATTAAAATCACCATTTTCTATAAAATAAATCTCAAAACCATTATTTTTAGCCTTTTGTTCTAACTGGTCTGCAATCATTTTGATATTTGACTTGTTAAATTTTGTTAAATCTGATGTATTATATCTCTCTACATAAACAGGCTTTATACCAAATTTTTGTTCTAATAATTCTTTTATGAGGGGATTGTCTGTTTCTTTATCCTCTATATGAAAAATACCAATAATACGTATATGTTTTGGAATTTCACCACGGATCACATTTAATGCATTATGCATTAATTTTTTTCGTCGATAGTGGGGAATTATGTAAATATAGAGGATCATTTGATCTTTATCGGTTATATTAAAAAATCTAAAAAAAGCATACCCAATATCTTCATTTGATTTTTTTATGAGAAAAAATACATGAGAATGAGAAATTCTTTCTGAGTCAGACAAACTATAATAGAATAGATCTATTGATCTTGGGGGTAATTTAGTATAGATTGAATTGTCTTCAATAACCATCAATTTTGCGATACTCTTTAATGTGGGATCATCGTGCGATCTTGAGTCTAACTTTATTACTTCCATAAAAAAAAGTAAAATATAATCCCTATAAGGATTAATATTCATTTAGTATCCTAATTCAATATTTACTTGATTTTTGGGGATTTCGTTATTATAAATTGCAAGAATATTATCTAAAATATCTTGAGAAGAGGAATTGGTCCGATCACTGATTTTTGAAGCAACATGGGGGCTCATCACGATATTATCTAATTTTTCGAAAGGATAGTTTTGATAATTATTATGTAAATTATCTTTTTTTGGGTAATTATACCATGTATCGATCCCTGCACCTGCAATTTTATTTTTTAAGAGATTTTCATATAACGCCTTTTCATTGATAATTTCGCCTCTTGAAATATTTATAATTGTACAATTAGGTTTCATTAGAGAAAATTCTTTTTCATCGATGAGATTATTTGTCTCTTTTGTGAGAGGCAAACATAGAATAATGTAATCAGATTTCCCTAATATCTGTTCCAAATTAGTAAAATCTCCGATGAAATCACATATTTCATCACTTTGAGAAGAGATAGTACGTTTAATACCAAGGATTTTACAATTGAAACCATATTTGAAAATTTGGCCTACTTTTTTACCAATGGCACCATATCCGATGATTCCGATAGTCGAACCATGTATCCAACGTGAATAATCATCATTAGAACGAACAGTCCAATTTCCATTTGTCATTGAGATATGTCTTGCAATTAATAATTTAGATGAAGCTAATGTTAATGCAACAGTGTGTTCTGCTACGGCTAATGAATTTGAATGAGAATTTGAAATTAGAAAATTAAACTTATCAGGTAATTCTTCTTTTGGAAACCGATTGATACCAGTCCATGGAATTTGAATTAGTTTTAGATTGTTAGCTGCAGAAATGAATTTTTTAGTAATTGAGAAACCTACGAATACATCAGCATCTGAAATTATATCACAAATATCATCA
>Ga0181590_10000123_pt1 | contig 51697 bp, 49 predicted proteins | sample 071ome_34_FD_132446 | JGI IMG/M metagenome (GOLD analysis project Ga0181590, IMG submission 132446) | Coastal salt marsh microbial communities from the Groves Creek Marsh, Skidaway Island, Georgia - 071411BT metaG (megahit assembly) | ecosystem: Environmental > Aquatic > Marine > Intertidal...
AACGGTGGTGTCCTAGTTAGAGCCGCCGAGAATTCTCCGCAAATTCCCGTTTTCAATCTCTTTCACCGAGCGCGACAGATTGCTTAGCGCGTCAGATTGCTGGTCCGCGAGCACCCATCCTTTGGTAGATGTAATTTCGTCGATGCAAGAGAACATACTGTCGAAATTTTCGTTCTTAGATTGCACGGTTATCGGTTGCCTTTCATTTGCATAGCAGGATAGAAAATCATCAAGGATAAATTCAATTGTCATATCGGAATTTCGCTGAGGCTCACCTTCAGACATTGAGAGAATTCTGGCAATAAACCTTAAGGTGCTTACTTCTATCAAGGTAACGTTAGCGTTTTCAGATGCCACACCTTCCTGCACTCCGAGCAAAGAAGGTATTGGTTGATCTCCATAATAGCTAGTGAACTCATCTATTACTTCCACTAGACCAGTCCTTGCTTGTTGATAGGGATCTGACCAATCGACATTAGAATCTGGCGCTTGTGCCTGTGCTACCGCTAGCTGGGAATAATCTTCAGACAGTTGACCTATTTGTGAGTAGAGGTCGTTAATGAGATAGGCTGAGACTGCCACAAAAGCTGCTGCCATATAAGGCACCCAACCACGCCATGATATAGCAAAAGTTGTAACCGGTTCTGGGGTAGGGTTTGGGTTGCTCGCCTGCTGCTCCTTCTCCTTCTGTCCCAACGGAGAAGACTCTTTTGCTGGGGGCAAAAAATCAGCAAAGGGAAGATCGAATACAGCTGCTAGTGCTTTTGCACTCTCAGCCGAAGGCGTGACATGCCCGTTCTCAATGCGATGAATGGTCCTGACGCTTAAGCCAGAAAGGTTTGACAGGTTCTCCTGTGACCATCCTTTTTCTTTTCTTAGTTCTCTTAAATCCATATCTAGCCTTGGGCAGCGTCGATATCACATCGTGGAATGAACTAATCATAGCAAAATCTTGGGAGGTGGGCAGCAAGCTAGCTCAAGACTAAGAGGGGGCAGAGTAAAAATAGAGGTGTTTTAGACTAAGAAGTGACGAAATTTTTAGCACACTTCTTAGCACACTCTGTTCTCACGTTTACAACTTATTGATATTAAAAGAGAATCGGTCACGCGTTCTACTGAAAATCCCCGTGTCGGTGGTTCGATTCCGCCCCTGGGCACCATCCTTTCTTAGACCTTCATAGTTGGGCAACTCGTCCAGCGAAACAATCTGTGCGTGAAGGCATCGAACCACAATGGTTCGAACCCCAACGTGCACCATTCCGGCTCGGCGCTCGTTCACTATCAGCCGCCGCGCAATTGCGGTTTACCACGCGATCGGCGGTCGCATCGCCGTTCACCGTCGCTGGGCCATGCGGCTCTTCATGGCGACGAGCGCCGTATGGTTTTACCGCATTGGCCTGATGGGCTGGGTCCTGCTGACCGGCGGCGTGGGCATCGACTTCCAAACATTCACAGGCCCGGCAGTGATCGTCATCTACTTTGCACAGTACCTGTTGCCGCTCGCGATGCTTTAAGAAAAGGTGTCAGAGTAAAAATACGGTACCGTATTTTTACTCTGACACCTTTATTTCGTCGATTAGCTCTAGTTTATTGTCTACAAACTCTTCAGACGTTTGTCGGAATAGAACGCCAGCATGAGCTGGTCTTTGATGGATAGACGAACGCCCTTGCCTGCACCAGCCGGCCCCACTTCAGCATCGCCGCAGTAAGTACCGAAGACGCGGTCCCAGAAAATAATGTCACAACCGTAGTTGGAATCTGCCTGCCGGCGCTCCAGTGCATGGTGGCAATGGTGCTGCTGTGCGGTAGCGAAGAACCAGTCCCACACGGGCATTGAAACCATAGGCAGGTTGGCATGGTTGAATTTGCCGTTCCACATACCAAAGGCTGCTGACACGATGAACACTTCATCGCTGGCACCAAACAGGGCCAGGGCCAATGGCGTGCCGAAGCCAAGCGCTAGATATTCGAACGGATGGGTACGATTGCCGCGCATGGCGCTCAGCTTCGTCAGGTGATGATGCGTCGCGTGCATACGCCACCAGAACAGTGACTCATGCTGGATGCGATGTAGCCAGTAATAGGGAAAGCTGGAACACAATCGGATAAACAGCGCGGCGCCAATCAGCCCGAACACTGTGGTGGGTTCAAATTCAATCTGCAGCGGAGACATATCACGCAGAGCCCGGAAGCCTTCAGATACCGGCGTCCGATACAGGTCAGAAATGATTGGCCCCCAAAGCAGCCCCCCCCCGAAGCCATCCAGAACACGTCTTCCATCATTTCGTCGGGCTTGAGCAGCCAGGACTTTTTCTTGGCCCAGAAACGCTCGGCGATCAGCAGAATAGGCGTGGAAGAGACTGCAACAGCCAGTGTCCACACACGGTAGTACTCCCCTCCCCATTCGTTTACCAGAATGGCGGCGGCCAGAAGCATTGAGCCCATCACCAGAAGCGGTTGCGGCAGAGCCAGGAGGATGTTCTTCGTGTTCCATTCGACTTTACTGCCTTCGGTGATAATGCCTTCTTCTGTGCGCACTATTGGCTTGCCGGAGGGGCCAGACTCAGGTGCTGAGGGTTCCACCGAGTCCAGAGGGTTAACCAAATCAATAGGGCTTATGGATTGATCAGTCATTACTGCTGCTCCTGGGATTTTTGGCTGATTGTTCTGGTAAATTGATTAGTAGTGAATTGCATTGCTGGCAAGCTAGCAGGCATTTTTGCTGCCACAAGTCCCGGTGGTTGCCCACTCAACTTCTCCGTCTTCGACCTTTGGCGTAAGAATATAGGTCACCCCATCCAGGTCAGACTCATCCTTCATCCATGTCGCAATGATCTGGCCGTCGATGACGGAAATGCCGTGGGCCTCTTCAGAAACAAGTACCTCATCGGGCAACCCGGCCTCTCCGCTATCGAGAAATTCCATGTCCACGCCTCTCCCGGATAGCAGAGCCGTCTCTATCGTGTCCTGAATAGGCTCCACCAACTCGACCAGCTCCCGATAGCGAAACTCGAAGTTCAGCTCTTCGTAACGGTCAACGTTTCTGATCAGATAGAGGACAACCAGTACAGCTATAACACCCGAGAATGCGAGCAGGGCCAGCCGCTGCAGCTGATCGGGCTGAGTTTCATTTGCGTCCACCGCAGGCTCGATTGGCTTGGAGTTTTCGTCAGATTCAGACTTAGTGCCAGATGCAAGAGGCATACCGGTTGAGGAACTGCCCATGTCCGGTTTCTCGCCGATGCCGTCACCCAGACCCAGAGCACCCAACTGGGCAACACCCCAGGCCATCAGGATAACGACCAGCGCACCGATGAGTTTATTATCGCCTTCGATTTCCAGGTAGGCCCAGATAGGAATGCAGATAAGGACCAATGCGAATCCCATAACCACCGGAGGAATGTCTCTCCCGGCGATTTGCACAGTACTTACAAACTTGATCTTCTCTAACAGGAGATCAAACTTGTCGACCAGATTGTTCCAAGTTTCCATACCAGTCACCGCCTCTTTTTGAGACAAAAAACAGCAGATTGCACCGAGTCTGTGCGCTTTAGCGCGATAAGCTGCATAAAACATCCAGAAACAGTCAGATAGTGATTTATGCAGCAATTACTGTGCCTAGTTAGCTAGTCGCGCTTGGTGCCAGTCCTGTCAGTGTTCCTGCGGGGACTCCCCACAGGCAGCAATGCAGTTTGAAGTCATTTCCAGGAATGGCCGCGCGCTCGGGCGCGAAAGTTGCATGGTCATGTGCGCCTGCAAGAGTGCAGGCGCACTATCCGCAAAATTGGAATTGAGTACGATGAAAAAACCCCAAACAGGGAACCGGCAGAGCGGGCTAACAACCGCCGAGATGGTTGTCTATCCCATGGTAATAGTAGCGGCCATAGCAGTTGCCTTTGGTTTTTACCACAACTCCAGAATCGACGATGCAGTGTCCGCTGCCGTCGATCTGGGACTGGAGCAGCAGGCAATTATTGAAGAGTACTTCGATACCTACGGCGAGATGCCACAGTCAGAGGCGGACATCAACCTGAGTCTCATTCCGCAAGGCATTCTCACCGGTATGGACTACCGGGCCGGCGAGTTGGGAGTACCTGCTGCCGACAAAACGCGCACTGGAACGCTCAGGGCCCTGGTAGATATGACAGAATTTGGAGCACGGTTTAAAGACATCGAATCCGGCTTCCTGCTCATAGCGCGAGCCCAGGACGACGACACCATCGAATGGGACTGCGTGGCGGATGTGGTCACTGTAGACGCCTTGGGCAGGCGCTACTTGCCAGAGGCCTGTAGCCGTGCAAAAGACGACGTAGATGAAGATCGGGGTAGCGAAGGAATCTAGGGAACACTGTTAGCTTGACAACTTTAGAAATCGGAATATGAAAGTCTTGCCAAGTTAACAAGCTATCAGCGACCCCTGGGTTTGTACCAAATATCATCTTTACTAAATGCCGATTCCAAGCATCAAGGGATTTACGACACCACTGTCTACTAATACACTTGAGCTCCGTATTTGGCGAAACACCATCTGTAAACGATCTGATCAGAACATTTTATGAAAACCTAACTCGCCAAACAGCCCCTCAGGAAATCGTCAGCACCTATTCCTACTTGATTGAAACCGGTTCGTTGACCGTGACCAGTCTCGTCGCTCAAGTCATCGATCATCCACTGAATAGTGCAAACATCAACCTTGTCGGGCTTTCCTTAACTGGCCTGGAGTATGCATGAAAGAAAATAATAAAGAGACGCGGATTATTTAGCATCCCATTCTTCTTGCCTCACTGTGCGATCACAACCCGCACCGCCGCATCTGGCTCAACATCCAGCGGACATATGCCTTGCGCCATGCAGCTTCGGGTGACACCAAAATACGCCGTACCCGGCCTTAGCGTATCAGTATCAGTCAAAGTAAATAAGACTCTATTACCTGTCACTTTGGCTAAGCCATATTGCTGGCCAGCATGACTGGAACCAAGAGCAGTCCAGCGTCGGCTGGCTGGCTGCCAGATTAGCAAGGTAAGCGGCTTTTCGGGGCTTAGATCATCATTGATCGCAAGCGCATCTACATTGATCGATTGCCCTCTTATGACATAGGCAGTCGCCTGCATGATTGCAGAATCTTTTCCCTGCACTGCGATGGGGTACAGGATTACGAGCCCAAGCAGCAACTTGAAGAGTCGACAGCGATTTTTCATTGAAACTCTTTACCGCATGATATTCCTGAGCGGACACTCCAAGACGAGCCGGTGTTCAGCCTTGCAATCAAAGTACCGGTAAGCTAATCGCCTCCTCTAGCCTATCAGAATACCGTCGATGCAGACACTGCCTAGAATCTCATTCGCGATCGCCTGCAGAGGCTCCCTTATGGTTTCCTGCAGTGTCCATGGCCCGTTTATAACCAACATACCTGTCGCCCGCATTCCTTTTGAGGTGCTTCGTGATTCCAGCTGTAACTCGATCCTGACGAGGCGCTCTCCACCCAGGCGTGCAAGCTTCCTGAGCATTCCCTGCACGGTCTGCTGAGCCACCACGGGGTACCAGATGGCAAATACAGCATTCGGCATGCGCCGTAAGCCCTCCTTTACCGCCTCCAATACCCTGTAGTAGTCAGAATCCAGCTCATAGGAAGGATCTATCAACACCAGCGCCCTGGCATTCTGTATGGGTAATTGGGATTTTACGGCTGCATAGCCATCGGAGTGGAATACACGAACCCTGCGGTCGCTCTTGAATAATGCCGCCAACGGCGCATGATCTGCAGGATGCATTTCATAGAGCCTCAATTCATCCTGATCCCGAAGCAGTCCCGCGGCAATGAGTGGCGAACCGGGATAGTGCTTGTCACTGAGATACGCGGCGACCAGCTCACTGTAGGCAGTCGCCCCCTGCGGCAAAGTCGTCAGGTCTATCGCGCCGATCCCTGACTTGAATTCGCCTGTCTTCTGGCTCATCTCACTGTTGAGTTTATAGAGACCGGCGCCTGCATGGGTATCGATGTAGCGGATTGGTGCCGGTTTGGCCTTCAGGTACTCGATGATCTGCACCAGCACGAGATGCTTCAACAGATCGGCAAAGTTGCCAGCATGGAAGCCATGACGGTAGCTGAGCAAGGTCAGTATTCGCTGTACTTGCGCGCACTACCGCGCACCTGTTCGGCAGGGTATTTACGGGCATTGTCTTGCAGTTTGCTGTGGGCAGCCGCAATCAGGTCTATGCCCAGCCTATCGCTGAGCAGCAGGCTGTAAAGCAGAATGTCGGCCAACTCGTCAGCCGCACGGGACTGGGCCTGCTCGTCCAGCTCAGCGGACTGCTGCTCGGTCAGCCATTGGAAAATCTCCAGCAGCTCAGCCGCTTCGACAGACAGGGCCATGGACAGATTCTTTGGGGAATGAAACTGCTTCCAGTCCCGTTCCTGGACAAAGTCTGCCAGCTGCCGTTTCAGGCGTTCGACACCAGAGTCCTGCATAATTCGATTCTCTTCCCACTCTTCTCGGCGGTGAGCGCAATAAGGCTGCACGACTGCGCATGCCAGAATCTGAAGATTATCACTTCTTCTTTCCGGGGAGGGACAGTTATTTTAGTGGCGAGCCCTCTCATAGACATCCAGAAGCTGCCCGATCGCCCGTTCCAGGCCATTAGCGTTCATGCGGGTGATCGCTCGCTCTGCAACATCCGAGTTACTGTCGATGACAGCCAGTTGGGCGGCGAGTTCGTTCCTGAACTGCAGTTCCAGTGGTCTTTCGGCAAGCGCCGCGAACGCCTGATCCAGTGCTGCCCGGTTTTCTTCGTTCTGCACGTTTCGGAATCGGGTAGCCGCACGGCCGAGATCAACCAGTCTTGCCTCTGTTTCCGTGTCCGCATGTAAAGAAGCTGACCGGGCAATATCCACGGTACTGCTGAGCGCGCCATTGAGCGCCGCCTGTCCACGCAGAAAATCCGAGAGCGTGAATTCCATTTCGGCGGAAACGCGCAGAACCTCATCTGCCAGATCTGTTAGCGATTCCCGCTGCGAAGACTCGAGGCTGGAAGGTGGGTAACGTACTGCCTTCGCATCACGCAGCAGTTCTATATGGGCGTACTTCAGATAGTCAAAGTGCAGGACTTCGACGCTGCGCAGGCGATCTACTTCTTCAGCCAGGAGAGCGGGCGCAGTTTGTAGCCTGCCCAGCGCCTCCCTATAGGCTGTCTCATGAGCACCGGTGTTCCCTGCTGCTACGTGTGTGCTCCACAGCAGGGAGGCCAGTAACGGAATACGCAGAGCCTTTCTGAGTGTTGAACTGTCTGATTTATCTCTCATTGCATCATCTCCCCTGATTGACCATGGTGACTGGAATGCATCATCTGATGATGATTGGCGCTATGGGACATTGCGCCATGCTGGCCACCCATCGCGGCACCATGCCCATGCTGCTGGCTTTGTTCATCCATCAATTGTAGTTGCTGGCGCATCTGCTGTTGCATGCCATGCCGTTCTCCCTGCTGATGCATGCCGCTCATCATGTCCATTCCCATACCCATGCCTCTACCAGCAAACATCTGACTACTGGTGCTGCGCAGGAAGGCGCTAATATCATCTACATCATTCGCTGGCAGAGTCCGGCCGAGTTGCAATTGCGCCATACGCTGTACTGCTTCGTCCAGATCGGAAACACTGCCATCATGGAAATAAGGAGGAGTCAGTGCAACGTTATGCAAAGTCGGCACTTTGAACACGTGGCGGTCGCTCTCGCGCTCTGTGCGTCCATAGAGCCCATCGTCAGCTGCTGTGGCCGCGCGCTCAACAAAATACTCTGTACTGACACCCAGTCGCTGATAGGAGTTGCCCCCCAGGTTGATACCGTTGTGGCATGAGCTGCAGCCGACTTCCTGAAAGCGATTCCAGCCGCGTTGCTCCTGCTCACTTAAGGCATTCTTGTCACCGTCGAGCTAGGCGTTGAAGCGTGAATCACCGCGCAGCATATTCCGCGTATGCTGCGCGATGGCATTCCCGATGTTTTCAATGGTGACGCCATCCGGATAGATTGCGTCGAACTGACGGGCGTAGGCAGGATCGTTCGCCACAAACTCGACGACCGCCTGCAGATCATGTCCCATCTCAACCGGATTGCTCAGCGGCCCCAGCGCCTGCTCATCGAGATCGAAGGCGCGCCCATCCCAGAATTGTCGAAAATTGAATGCGGCGTTAAATACGGTCGGTGTGTTCAGGCTACCGAGTCGTCCATTGATGCCGGTCGAAACTGGCCGTCGATCCGCACCGCCGGTCATACCCATATGGCAACTCATGCAGGATACCGAATTATTGGCGGACAGGCGGGCATCGTGAAACAGATCGAAGCCCAACTGACGCTTACCGGGATCCGCGGGAAAGTCAGCGGCCTCCGGTATCGGTCTCGTCACCTCATCAGCTAACACATGGTCTTTGGAAGAGGCTATCCATGACGCTTCGCCACGTGCTTGCTGAAATTTGAGATAGGCCTCGTCGCCACCTTCTGCAGCCTGGATAACCGCAACCGGCCATCCCAGCAGCATCAATACGAGAGTGAACCTGTTCATACGCATCGCTCCTTAATTGCAATTCAGGACCTGCCGCATTGGAAGCCGTTGGCAGCAGATGTCCCACAATTAAAGTTTGCGCCAGATTGCATTTATTACAATAAGACAAAATGTCGCAGTTTCAGGGCGTGAATTTTTGCAACAAAGTTTTACCCGGAAAACCCTGATAAATAACATCGAGTTAGAGAAAAGAAGCGAATAGGAATGTTTACTATTCCTGTTCGTGACAGATATTTTTTAATTGAGCAGTGCCTTCAATTAAAGTTGTGGCCTGACTGCATTGGGGCGCCAGTCCCTTACCCAAATGCATTGCCATCCTGCCTTCCAACATTCTTTTTCATGTCCTGGCTTTAATTAGGCCTGAATTCCATCCAGAATAGAGCAACTCAAACTAAACGCACCGGGTGAACCAGATGCCTATCTCGCGAAGACACTTACTACAAATCAGCAGCGGCCTGGGCCTCGCAGCGACAGGGCTCGGATATTCTGCCGCGACTCTGGCGGCGACAGCCAATACCCCAATTAAACCGCAGCGACTGCGCCCGGGCATGACGGTCGGGCTGGTCACGCCGGCGAGCAATGTACCGGAAGATGAAGATTTACTGGCCGCCATGGATTTCGTCCGCTCTCTGGGATTCGAAGCCAAAGCGGCAGCGAACCTGCGCAGCCGAAGAGGATACCTGGCCGGTACCGATCAGCAGCGTGCCAATGACCTGAAAGCCCTGTTTGCCGATCCTGAAGTGGATGCCATCTTCTGCGTGCGGGGCGGCTACGGCTCCGGTCGATTACTGCGTGATCTCGACTACGACATGATTGCCCGCAATCCCAAGATCATCATGGGCTATAGCGACATTACCGCAATTCTCAATGCCATTCATTTACGCACCGGACTGCTTACGTTCCATGGTCCAATTGCAGGCGACAATTTTTCAGAATACACCTACGAGCAATACCGGCGAGTCCTGGTGGATCCAGAACCCACTGCCCGTATCGGGGAGCCACCCCTATTCGAAACCAGACCCGGTGTAGTCGAGCGCAGCAATCGACTCACACCCATCGTTCCCGGATCGGCAGAAGGCCATTTGATCGGGGGCAATCTCTCATTGTTGGTCACACTGATGGGCACACCATTCGAACCTGACTTCGACGGTGCCATCCTGTTCATGGAAGACGTCTCCGAACCGCCTTACAGCGTGGACCGCATGCTCACCCACCTCTGGTTGACTGGCAAACTGGAACGGGTCGCTGGCATCGTGTTTGGCAATTTCACCGACGATGACTACGACGGCAATACCCTGAGCATGGAACAGGTTCTGCGAGAGCGCTGCGAACCCCTTGGCATTCCAACACTGCGGGGTGTCATGATCGGTCACATTGACGACAAGACTGTAGTGCCTATCGGTGCCCGTGCGCGACTCGACGTGGACGACGGCACGCTGACCTTGCTCGAGCAGGCGGTACTCTAGGAAGCCCTGATTGACAAGGTCGAAGTGCGGTTAACGCTAGGCTGTGGCGACATCACACAGCCCTGAGGGTTTCTAGTCCGCAGAAGTGGCTGCCATGCGAGTGAGAAGCAGGACCCACTGCGCCGCCAGAACAAGAGTGGGCACGCCCAGCGTCACCAACAGGGTCTGGTTCATGCTCAGACCAAACCACATTTCCGGTGACTGGCCACAGAACCCGTCTGCTCGGAACAGGACGGGAATCCACTCATCCAGCATCATGAACTCAGGGAATCCCGCGCCCATGGAGCAACTGGAGATGACCGTGCCCATCTCGACACCGTAGGAATACCAGCTTGTGTACAGCGCCCCACCCATAAAGAAGAGTGTGAGGGTCAGCGCAGACCAGCGTAACCAGAACTTGTCGCTGACGAAGGCGCCAAAGATTGCCGAGAACATCGCGCCATAAACCCAGGCCCTGATCTGTACACACAGGGCACAGGGATAATACTCCAGTGCGTACTGCCAAAAGAGCGCAATAGCCTCCATCAGCAGAAGATAGCTTGCGCCGGCGATCCAATACAGGCGATTGCCACAAACTCCATAGATTCTATTTAACACGTTTTGCTTCCTGTTCTCGCGGTCCCGCGGAGCGGCCTGGTAGCACCCGCTGTGGCTGTCTCGTTTATCTGCAAATTGCACCGAATGGCTTGATTATCGCCGCACTGGCGGGCTTTGTGAAGGCCGATACGGAACCCGAAGGTGCGGATTACTGCTCCCCGGGGCCAATAATCCAGCCACTATGGGCACAACAGAGACCGAATCGGATGACGAAAAGCCTTTGAATTCACCAAAGCAGTCGGCCGGAATATACTTATGCCGTTGCGGGTCTCCTGTGAGTATCTGTTTCAGTGTGTGATGTAGGCCAACTCAATGAGAATCAATGTAATCCGTCTTCTGCTCGTAGTGGCGTGTTTGTTAGCGAATCAGGCGCGTGCCGAATTTGACCATGGATTGTGGGATACCTTGTTGAAAAGGCATAGCGTGAGCGGCGATGGCGGTATCAATACCCGCGTCGATTACGCCGGGATGCAGTCCGATGCCAGGGCGCTGCAAGAGTACCTGGACAGTATTGCATCGATTTCTCGCAGCGAATTCGACAGCTGGGATGTCGATGAGCAACTCGCCTTCCTCATCAATACCTACAACGCGGCGACTGTGCAACTGGTACTCAGTGAATACCCGGAACTCGACTCGATCCGGGACATCGGCTTCCTGTTCAACTCACCTTTCCGACGCCAGTTCATCTCCCTGTTCGCGGAAGAAGTATCACTCGACGATATCGAGCATGGCATGATCAGAGGCTGGCCTCGGTTTGAGGAGCCAAGGATTCATTTCGCCGTAAATTGCGCCGCGGTCAGCTGCCCTCCACTGCGTGCGGAAGCCTATCGAGGCAACAGCCTCGACTCACAGTTGGAGGCCAATACCCGCTTGTTCCTCTCCAACCGCCAGATCAATTTCCTGTCCGGAGACACGTTACGGGTTTCAAAGATATTCGACTGGTATGGTGTGGATTTTTCCAGGGGCTGGAGCGGAGTCAGCAGCCTTGAGGAATTTCTCACGCGTTATAGCGAAGAACTCGGATTGGATACCAAACAAGCCAAGCAACTCGCCGATGGCAACACAAGGATACGCTATACAGACTATGAATGGAGCTTGAACAGCACGCGATGAATTCCCTAGTCACAGCAGTAAACTGCTGAGGTCTCGCACGATTACTTCTGCTTTAGTAATTACCTGTTGAAGTCCAGACTTCCGTGAACTGGCTCACCGGCAAACAAGGTGAGCAGTACACTGGTTTCCGAAATCTCGGCAGGGTCGATCTCGAACAGGTTGCGATCCAACACGATCAGATCGGCCAGCTTGCCGACCTCGATAGAGCCCGTGCGATCCTCAAGACCGTTGAGATAGGCGGCATTGCGGGTAAACGCCACCAGCGCCGATTCCAGTGACAGGCGCTCCTCAGGCTGCATCACCGGCACCGAGTCGCCTCCAGGCGGCAGCCGTGTGACTGCGGTTTCGATCTGTGGAAACGGATTGGCGGTGGTCACCGACCAGTCACTACCGAAGGCAATCATGCCGCCGGCATCCTCGATGGATTTCATGGGATACATCCACTGGGCCCGATCTTCACCGATGAAGGGCACGGTGAGTTCGGTGACATAGGCATCGTTATAGGCCCACACCGGCTGGAAGTTGGCGATGACATCAAGCTCCGCGAAACGGGAGAAATCATCGGGGTGAATAATCTGCAAGTGAGAGATATGGTGACGCAGCCCGCTGGGGCCGTTGCCTGTACGAGCCGCCTCTATCGCATCCAGGGATTCACGAATAGCGCGGTCGCCAATGGCATGGAAATGCACCTGGAATCCCACTCTGTCCAGCTCGGTCACGATTTCATTCAGGCGGGCCGGTTCAATCATGCTGATGCCGCGACTGCCACTGGGAATAAAATACGGTTCCAGCATAGCGGCGGTGTAATTTTCCATGACACCGTCCTGCATGATCTTCACCGTGCCGGCGCGCAACAAACCACCTTCTTCGAATTCGGCACGTAGTGCCAGCAGCGTTTCTACCTGTTCCAGATCCTGATTGCGATCCCAGCGCAGTGAGGCCAACACCCGCATATTCATCTCATCGCGCTCAATCAGGTTACGGTAAGCCAGCAGGTCATCGCGACGTACGCTGGCGTCGGTGAATGCGGTAATGCCATAGCCATGGAGCAGGTCACGGGCATATTCCAGTCCGCGGATTCGGTCCTCCACGGAGACCGGGGGTACCAGGCGGCTGACAAGACTCATGGCCCCTTCCTGCAGGCTGCCCAACACATCGCCGCTCAAAGGGTCGCGATCGATAACACCATCGACTGGGTTCGGTGTGTTGCGATCGATGCCCGCCAGCTCCAGGGCGCGACTATTGGCCCAGCCGGTGTGACCGTCTTGGGAAACCAGGTAGACCGGCCGGTCTGGCACCAGGTCGTCGATGAAGGCCTTGCTCGGTGCCCCGCCGGGACCGAACACCGACATTGACCACCCTCCCCCGGTAATCCAGTCCAGTTCGGGGTTGGCACTGGCGTAGTCGAGGACAGCGCGACGGTAGGCATCCAGGTCATCGAGTCCGTTCAGGTCGCACTGGGCGGCTTCCACCCCGGAACTGATCGGGTGTATGTGACTGTCCTGAAAGGCTGGCAGCATCATGCGTCCCCCCAGGTCCACCGAGAGGCTGGCAGCGCCAAGATACGCCTGGGCTCCACTGTCATCACCGACGTAGACAATCTCACCCCCGCGAACTGCCACAGCCTGTGCCCAGGAACCCGAGTCATCCACGGTATAGACACGGCCGTTAGTGAATACCGTATCAGCAGGCTCTGGCGTCGATGACCGGGCAGTTGTCTGGGTGGCTGGAGCAGGTGAGCCGGTTGATGCCGGTTCACTGCAGCTCGCCAGAATCACCGCCACTATCAAGCATGATGTAACTGACATTCTTTTCATGGCGGCAAGTGTAAATTCCTGCACAGTACTTGTATAGAGCACGGCGCGCCGCAGACATCAGCACGGCACGGCGGGGAGAGTTGCGAGTGAATTCGCGGTGCTCTACGATTCAGTACTGTGCCACGTTGCGTTGAAACACCCGCCAGTAATACCACTTTGCCACCACCTGCTCGGTGCCATCCTCGGCTACTGTGGTCGTAACGGGATCCCTGCCAATGACCTGCCTGAATTCCTCAGGATCGCTGACCAACACCGCTGTCATCTCGTAGACCTTGCCGTCGATCTTCAGGCGCACCCGCGGATCACGCTCCATGTTCGCCCAGTAAGTCTTGTAGTGGGGAAACTCTCTTTCCAGCCGCTCGTCTCTTGCACTGCCGCCGATATAGAGCCGGTCGCCCCGGGGGGTCGGAAGAATCGTTACCGAGTGCGGAATGCCATACCAGGTACGCGTCTCCAGCATAATGGTATTGCCAAGCTCCGGGTGAGCCACATCCTGCACCCAGTCCCAGTCCGTAACCGGCTCACGAACCACCTCCCCGCTCAGCCACAGTCCCGGCCAGGTCATGCGACCTCTCTCATTGTATTCCTGACTCGTATAGTCCATGTACTCAGGATCGAGCCCGGTGATGCGGAGAGAGAGTAAGGTGCCAACAAGGAGAACAGCGATTAGCAGCAGACCTTTGCCCAGCTTTTTCATGGGTTCTTGCCTCCATTTTCTGATTATCCGACAACGTTAACAGAAGCCTCCTGCCGGGAATACAGGGGATTACAGGCAGTGCGGCTGCCGGTATCCCGGGTTGCCGGATACCCACTTTCCTGCTCCCCCGGATCCCTGTCGATTACAACCAAAACTTTCCGGCTATCCGCTCGTCTAATGACTATCTGCGATAGCGATCAAGATCCAACTTCCGAGGGAACAAACTGATGTATTTCACTATTCGACTGAGCCTGATTCTGGGCCTGCTAGCGATACCAGCTACCGGGCTCCCACAAAGCGCCGCGCCTGAAGCGGGTGTACTGGTCACCTTCCCGGAAGATGACTCTGGCTTCAGCGCAGCAGAAAGAGCCCATATCGAGAACATCATCAGGCAATCTGAAATTGAGGTGCGCGCCCTGCTACCCGGGCTGCCAGACGCTATCGAGGTGACGGTTTTCCTGCTCGATAGAGACGTGTAGTCGGTAGGCGGTGTCGTTGGCAGCGCCGATACGCCAAACACCGTGAGCATTCGCATTTCTACGCACTTCGAAGGTGGGGTCATAGCGGCCAGCAACACCGGCCTCGCCGCCGCCTTGTATCACGAGTTTCACCACCTGGCGCGGGGCTGGACCATCGAGGGAAATCAATTCGGGCCAGGCATTCCCACTGCGGCTATCAATGAGGGGCTTGCCAACGTATTCTCGGAAACCCATACCAGGACCGCTTTCGCCGGCAACGCTTCTCCCCAGATCGCCTGCCAGTGGTGGCATGAGATCAACACCCTCCCCCTCGATGCCAACTACGGCGACTGGATGGTCAGGCACCCCGACGGGCGCGATGCGATCGGCTATCGGGCGGGTAGTTATGTTATCCGTCAGGCGCTGGCCAACTCGGGACTCTCTATCGTGGAGCTCAGCAACAGATCCATCGCCGAGATTCGACAGCTGATCAGCAGTTGCCAAGAGTAAGCTGACCAGCTGCCGGCAAGGCCTGAAGAGCGATATGCACGACCACATCGACGCGGGGCGTTCAGAACCAGAATTTGATACCGGCGATCCAGTGTGTATCGGCCCTGTCTTCACCCGGCAACAACAGGTCGGCCGTCTCGCCGTACTTCAGCACCCTCTCGATACCAAAATAAGGCGCCAATTGCCGATCAAATTCATAGCGCATGCGAAAACCCCACTTGACCAGGGAAAGTCCTGCGCCTTGCCGCATCACGGTATCGGTCTTTCCGTAAGTGTGTACATCGAGCCTCGGTTGCATGACCAGTCGTTGCGTCAGTAGCAGATCATACTCAGCCTCAATGTCGAGAAGCGTATTGCCGCCCTCGCCAATAAACAAACTGGCATCGACTTCGAACCAGTAAGGCGCCAGTCCCGCCAGGCCGATGGACGCCCAGTTCCTGTGTCCCTCATCCCGTACCTCCCTGCGGGCGCCGAGACGAAGATCCCAAAACGGGGATATCGCCCTGGAATGCAGCAGGTCTATTTCTGCTACATCCAGGCTGTCATCGATAATTTCTATCTCACTGCGTAGCAGAAACCGGTTGTAGCTGTCCCCTATCCAGGCGTGGCCTTCGAATTCGGTCGCATCAATGTCATGGGACTCGACGTATTCAAACCTGTCCACCCACAGCCCGGTAAAGACCATCTCGTCTGCAAGATCAAGCTGGTCTTCGGGCGCGAGCGTGTACGGGCCCGAATCCCGCACATAGCCTCCGGAATAGGCATGAGGATTCCGCAGCCCAGTGTTGTCGGAAGTCATGGGCTGCATACTCTCCATCGGGTTCTGCTGCGCGCTCTCTTGCGCATGGTCCGCAGCAATTGCGTCCTGTGCAATCTCCGCGGCTGGCATTTCATGCTGAGCATTGTGACTGCTGTGATCAGGGGTGGCGTGCTGGTCGTGGTTGCTGTCCTGTGCATACAAAGGATTCAGGAACAGAAGCAACAGACCAGTGAAAATCGAGGAAAAAAATCTCATGCCACCACCACCTCACGAAACATGCCCGCGTCCATGTGCAGTAATAAATGACAATGCCACACCCAACGACCCAGCGCGTCGGCGGTTACCGAGAAGCTCACGCGCTGGGCAGGTTGCACAGGAATAATATGGCGGCGAGCCAGGAAGTTGCCATTCGCATCTTCCAGATCACTCCACATGCCATGCAGATGCATCGGGTGCGTCATCATGGTGTCGTTGTGCAGATGTACCCGAAGCTTTTCACCGTAGCGGAAATGCACTGGTGTTGACTTGCCATATTCGAGGCCGTCGATAGACCAGCTATAGCGCTCCATATTGCCGGTGAGGTGCAGCTCGATTTCCCGTGCTGGCTCTCGCCTGTCTATCTCACCGCCAAGGGTGTGCAAGTCGGCGAGCGTCAACACACGTCTCGAGGTCTCGCGCAAGCCTATGCCCGGGTCATCCAGATTGGTGCGTGGGTAGTCGACCCGCATATCCGTGCTCGCGCCAAATTCCGAGCTGGCATGCCTGGCCATCACGCGCTCGTCCGTCATGCTCATCGCTGCATGATCGTGAGCCTGGGGCATAGCCATCGATGCATGATCCATTCCCGTCATATCCCCCATCATGTCAGTCATGGACAGCCACTGGGCCGGCCGCGTCTCGGGAACAGGTGCCTCCAGCCCAACCTGTGTGGCCAGGGTGCCCCGGGCAAATCCGGTGCGATCCATGGTTTCAGCGAATAGGGTATGCGCGTCATCGCTCGGTGTGATGAGGACATCGTAGGTTTCACCCGGGCCAAACCGTAACTCGTCAACGGTGACGGGCTCGAGGTCAACCCCGTCGACCTGGACCACAGTTAACGGTAGACCGGGTATGCGAAAATCGAAGAATGTATTGCCGGCCGCATTGATCAGACGCAAGCGAACGCGCTGCCCCCGGGCAAATCCCAGAGTCGGATTCGCCGCGGCTGGCCTGCCATTCATCAGGTAGGTCAGGGTATCTGCAGAAAGATCGGCAAGGTCGGTAGGCTTCATGCGCATGGTGTTGAACATGTCTCGCCGGGTGCGTGCGAACTGCAGTCCTTCTCTCCTGACATCATCGATCAGCTGCGGCAGGGTTGGCTGGTTGAAGTTATACAGATGACCCAGCGTCTTCAGTTTCTGAAACACATATTTGGGGTTCTCGTCGGTCCACTCGGAAAGCAGGATGACATGATCCTGATCGGCCTGAATACGTTCGCCAGCGGCGGGCTCGACGATGATCGCACCATACATTCCCGTCATTTCCTGAAAAGCCGAATGGGAGTGGTACCAGTACGTCCCGCTTTGTTGCAGCTTGAATCGGTACTGAAAGGTTTCTCCGGGGGGAATCCCCGGGAAACTTATGCCGGGCACACCGTCCATCGGGTAAGGCAGAATGATGCCGTGCCAATGCAGCGAGGTTGGCTCTGAGAGTCGATTGCTGACATTGATCGTGGTGGCAATTTGAGGTGAGCCAGTGAAGTTCACCATGCGCTCCTCGATGACCAGGTTGAATGTCGTTCCCCGCAACTGGGGCGCCACATGGGCGGCAGACGCAGGATTGCTCGCGTGGGCCAGCCGAAGCGCAGGTAACAGCAGGCTGCTACCAAACAGGCCCTGTACGAAACGTCGACGGGGGAGATGAATAGTGTCATCTATGCCATGGCTGCCTGGGCCCGGCAATTTCTTGAATTGCATGATCTACTCCAACTAATTACTGAACTACGACACCGTGTTCCAGGGTCGCATTGCTATCGAATTGACAGGCGGATAAGGAGCGATAGGGATCGGCGCATGGACACCCGGTCAGTCGCCGACAGAGGATAATTGCAGTGTGAACGTTGCGCTCGCTAATCCGCTAGGAGCAGATGGGCGGCCGATAGAGTAGATCTGAGTAGTTACGAAGATTTCCAGACTCCAGCCTGCTTGACTGTGCAGGCAATCCGGAAAGCATGACGTTGTCGGAGAGAATGCCTAGATTCGAGCAGTGGTTGGCACAGGATACGCAGTGCTCATTGCAGTCTGCTTCATCATGGGACTCGTGATCGGTCGCAGGGGTCGTGCCGGGGTCAGCATGGGCGTGGACGCCGTGCTGCATGGCATGATGTGCGTGTTGCATTTCATCATGAAGATGCTGCGCCATGCCCATAGCGTCCTGCTCGTGAACCTGAGGCACCACGGTTTCGCCGTCTACCATGGACAGGGCCATCCAGGCGGCCACACCGGCATTAGCGGGGGCTACCAACATCAGACAAAGCAGAAGGGACAGGGCCTTCCTGGGTATGGACGACATTTTCGGTACTCGACGCAAGGATAAACCTCTCGAACCCTGGTAATTTAACAGCTTAGCGCAACTCGAGAGTCAAGCCTGTTTATAATAGCGCCAAGACAGGCAAATGCCTATGCCCGCCCTCTCCCTCTCACGCTCCCGCTCCCTCTCTCCCGTTCTCGAGGATATCAGGCAGCTGCCCATTATTAATGACACAGATCATTTTTCCTGGGGCCACAAATGACTATCCTTGTCCTAAATTCAAGACAGACAGGAGTCATCCATGACCATAGAACACCATGACCTGATACACGAATTCCCTGAACTCCGTGATCGCATCCATGACCTGAAGGTTAACGACCATCATTTTCGCAAGCTCTTCGATGAGTACCACGAGCTGACCACAGAGATCGAGAACATGGAAAAAGAATCCACGCCGGCTTCGACGCAAACCGAAGAAGAAGCGAAGATGCGGCGGGTACACCTGAAAGACGAACTCTATAAGATGTTGACCGCTTAACGGGAATACACACCATCTACCCGAAGTGGATGTCGGCTCATTGAAGCTGCCTGGTACGCAGCCTCAGCGCGTTAGTCACCACAGACACCGAACTCATGCTCATGGCTACGGCGGCGATCATGGGGGACAGGAGGATTCCAAAGAACGGAAACAGCACACCTGCCGCTACCGGCACACCGATGCTGTTATACATGAGGGCAAAGACCAGATTCTGGCGCATATTGCTGACTGTCTGTTCCGATACGATTCTTGCCTGCATGATGCCGCGCAGATCACCCTTTACCAGGGTGAGTTGCGCACTGCTCATCGCCACGTCCGTGCCGGTTCCCATGGCGATGCCCACATCGGCACGGGCCAGCGCGGGCGCATCGTTGATACCGTCACCGGCCATGGCCACGACTTCACCCTTGTGTTGTAGCGTCTCGATCAGGCGCATCTTGTCTTCCGGTGTGACTTCGCTGTGTACCTCATCGATAGCCAGTTGTTTTGCCACCGACCTCGCCGCCGCATCGCCGTCTCCGGTTGCCATCACCAACCGCAAGCCTCGCCTGTGCAAGGCCGCGATAGCCTCGGAAGTGCTGGCCTTGATAGGATCGGCAAGCACGATAACCCCGAGCAGTCGACTTGCGCTGCCGAGATAGACCAGACTCGCGCCCTCTTCCAGCATCTCGCTGGACAGGCGATCTGCCACGTCGATGTCGATCCCCGATTGCTTCATCAGGGTGACATTACCGAGCACATAAGACCGACCATTTACCGTCCCCGTGACGCCAATACCGCTGGCGGAATCGAAGTCCTCAACAGCGGCCAGATCGAATTGCCCTTCCCGCGCGGCGGCGACGATCGCCTTGGCCAGCGGATGTTCACTGCCCTGGTCCAGGCTGGCGGCCAGAACGAGTATGTCATCGGGGCTCTCCGTGCCAATGGGTAGCGCACAGCGAAACGCCGGCCTGCCTTCGGTCAGGGTGCCGGTCTTGTCGACTACCACGGTTGTTACCTTGTTAAGCGCTTCGATCGCTGCGGCATCCTTGAATAACACGCCATGGCCCGCCGCCTTGCCCATGGCCACCATGATCGACATGGGAGTTGCCAGACCCAGGGCACAGGGGCAGGCGATAATCAGGACGGCGACCGCGTTGATGAGCCCATAAACCCAGGCCGGCTGGGGGCCCAATATTCCCCAGGCAAAGAAAGTCAGCAGCGAGATCCCCACCACGGTGAGCACGAAATAGCCGGCGACCACGTCCGCCAGTTTCTGCATCGGGGCGCGCGAACGCTGAGCCTGGGCAACCATCTGCACGATCTGCGACAGCATCGTGTTTTCACCTACCAGTTGCGACTGGATCAGCAGGCTGCCACTGGTATTCTGGGTTGCGCCTATCACCTTGTCCCCGGCCTGTTTACTCACCGGAATGGGTTCGCCGGTTAACATGGACTCGTCCACCGAACTGCGACCTTCCAGCACGACACCGTCCACCGGAATCTTCTCTCCCGGGGTGACCCGCAGGCGGTCGCCAACCTGAATGCTGTCGATAGAAACTTCTTCCTCAGTCCCGTCTTTGCGCACAAGCCTGGCTGATTTCGGCGCCAGATTGAGCAGGCTCTTGATCGCGCTGGAAGTCTGCTCCCTGGCCTTCAACTCCATCAACTGCCCCAGCAGGGTCAGGCTGATGATGACGGCCGCCGCCTCAAAGTACACAGCCACCTGACCGTCCACCACGAAGGACTCAGGGAAGATTCCCGGGGCAAGGGTCGCAACGACGCTGTAGAGGTAAGCGAAGGACGTACCCAGCCCAATCAGGGTCCACATGTTCGGACTCCTGTTAATGACGGATTGAACGGCACGTTCGAAGAAGGGTCGTCCCGACCACAGGACCACCGGGCTGGCCAGCGCCAGCTCCACCCAGGGCTGCCAACCCATGGGAAGCCACTGACGGCCATGGCCAAACATGGCGAGGACGAAAACCACGGCGGTAAAAGGCAGAGAAACCCGGAAGCGCCTGCGAAAATCCGTGAGTTCCGGATTCTCTTCGTCGCTCAGTGTCGGTGACTCTGGCTCAAGCGCCATGCCACACTTGGGACAGGTTCCCGGGCCCAGCTGGCGAACCTCGGGATCCATGGGGCAGGTGTACCAGGCATCTGGGTCAGCCTCCTGCGCCGGTTCATCGCCAGGATGCAGGTACTTGTGCGGATCGGCAGCAAACTTGTTCTTGCAGCCTGCACAACAGAAGTAGTATTGCTCAGCGTCGAATTCGAAATGGTGAGGCGATTCGGCCGTGACCGACATGTGGCAGACAGGGTCGTGCATGGATTCGACTGCATCTGCCTGTGTGTTTCCGCTCTGTTCGCTCACTTCCTCACCTCCTCACCTACAACCGCATTTGCCATCAGGCTAGCCCGCCCTGCGAGCGGGCTGCCTGGGTGCCATGAATGACAGGGGAAGCCCCTAGTGAGCCTGTAGCATTCTATAGCTCAGCAAGAGAAACAAGCGAAAACAGAATTCTTTCCGGTGTATTTTCGAGAAGCTTCAGATTTGCCGAATACTGCGCCAGAGCGACGCTGTCGATACTCAGCGTGCCAACTTGCAGGCGGGGAACGGCGAGGATCTCTGTAGCCGGGTCATAGCTTGCATGGATGTCTGAAGCCAGCTTGGAAGTCGTGTTTATCGCGATGAGCTCAAGTGTCTGCGGCAGTGTTTCCACCAGGCGGAACATGACATCGTAGACCACAAAGCCCCTTGCCCATCGGGGAAATTCAGCGCCGGTATATAGAGTGTCTCGCTGATCGGCTCATACACCGAGGTGCCCGGGTCCAGGTTCGAATTGCCCTGACCCGGATTAGGCTCGCCACCGAGCGCAGCCAAGTTGTTGGTAAACGCCGACAGATGGTTAAGCGATCCCTTGAGCAGATTGTTGTATACGCGAATCACGTCGGTTTTGTCTGTGTTGCTGATAGCCGCCTCGAGGTCGGCGATATCGGTTTCCTCGATGAGCACGCCAACCTGCAATGCCGCTATCTGGGAAGCGGCTCCCTGGGCCACCAGTTCATCGTGCAGGCTCTGCAGGTCGGTATTCGTGAACACACCTGCGGCATTACTGCCAACCGGATCCACTAGCCCGTAATTCTGCAGCAGAGTCAGCGCCGCGTTCATATGCCGTTGCTCAGATTGCGATATATTGTTGAATATCTGCAGACCGGAAGATGCGTAGAGTGCGGCGTAGACATCTCGCGCCAGTTTTTCTTCTTCCCTGAGATAGAGCAGTTCCTGCTCCTCCAGTTGGGTAAGACTCAGCTGCGCAACCACTTGTGGCGCAAACAGTACGCCTAAAAGCAGGAATAAACCCAGACTAAGTGCCAAGTCCTTACTCGCTTGCAAAGCAACGTTGATCATGACAATCACTCCAGTTGGTGAATTTTTGGATTAGGTCGAACCCATGTTCCTTACAGGCTGTTCCCAGAACCTGATGTCTGTTCCCACCTGGCTTCCCAATCCGGACACGATGGATTCGAACGCAGCCTGATCGTCGAGCAGCAGCTCGAACTGCAGTCGCTTGCGTCTGCCGCTGACCTGTTCGGCAATGGAAAGCGTGCCGTGTTCGCCATGGCCCATGGTTTCATAGGACGTGAAACCGGAGACCGTATCCTGACTCAACAGATAGTCGATGAGGTCTTCTTCCAGCGCGGGCGGCAGGTTAATCACTAACAGTGTGGACATCGATGAGCCTCCTACGCAACCGGATTACCGACGAAGCGGCGATAGGTAATGGGGAACAGGAACAGGGTCAGCAAGGTGGAGCTGATCAGACCTCCAATCACCACGATGGCCAGAGGTTTCTGAATCTCCGACCCGGGACCTGTGGCGAGCAGGAGCGGCACCAGTCCGAACGCACAGATGGTGGCTGTCATCATGACCGGACGCAATCGCCGTTGTGCACCCTGACGCACCACCTCAGTAATTTCCAGACCCTTGTCTCGCAGATGATTGAAGTGCGACATGAGCACTACACCGTTGAGCACCGCGATACCCAGCAACGCGATGAAGCCTACAGAAGCCGGTACCGAGAGAAATTCTCCGGTGAGCCACAGGGCGATCAATCCACCGGTCATGGCGAAGGGAATGTTTGAGAGCACTAGCAGGGTCTGCACGATGGAGCGGAACGTGAGGAACAGTATCAGCGCGATAAGCAACAGGGCGATCGGTACAACCAGTGTGAGGCGCGCCGCCGCCCGCTGCTGGTTTTCAAATTCACCGCCCCATTCCAGGATATAGCCTTCAGGTAAGTCCAGGGATTCGGCGAGCAGATTCCGCGCATCCTCTACGAAGCCGACCAGGTCCCTGCCTTCGACATTGGTACGCACCACGGCAAAGCGCCGGCCGGATTCACGGGAGATGCTCACCGGCCCTTCCACCCTGTCTATTTGCGCGAGTTCGGACAGGGGCATAACGCGGCCTTCACCAAAGGTAATGAAGTTGTTGCTCATCTGCTCTTCGCCGTCGCCGCGCATGTCATCATAGCGCACCATCAGCGGAACCCTTGCCGTGCCTTCCAGCACGGTACCAACCCGCAGCCCCTCGACCTCGGCCCGCAGCCTTTGTTGCAGCGCCTCTGCATCCAGGCCAAGCTGCCCTGCACGCATGCGGTCTATCTCGATCTGCAAATATTGTGCGCCCTCGTTGAGGGTAGCGACCGTATCGATTGCACCCTCAATACCGGCCACTATCGACGCAATCTCCTGGGCATTCGCGTTAAGCGCATCGAGATCGTCGCCAAAGAGTTTGATGGCCACATCCCCGCGGGATCCGGTCAACATCTCGGACACACGCATATCGATGGGCTGGGTGAAACCGTAATTGAAGCCCCTGAAGCGATCCATCACTACACGCAGCTTTGCTTCTATCTCGGCTTTGGTGGCCACAGTCCACTCCTGCGGTGGCTTCAGTTGCAGGAAGATATCGGTCTCATTCAAGCCCATTGGGTCCATACCTATCTCATCGGAGCCAGAGCGGGATACCACGCGCACGACTTCAGGCACCTCATCAAGAATAGCTGCCTCTACCATGCTCACGATCCGGGTCGAAGTATCGAGGTTTACCGAAGGAATCGATTCCAGCTGGATAATGATGTCGCCTTCATCCATGGTGGGCATGAAGGTCTTGCCCACCAATGGAAAGATCATGATGGTCAATACCAATAGACCCGCGGCGATCGAGACAGGCAGTAGCGGCCTGGCCAGGGCGGCGTTCAGGACCGGACGATAAATATTCAGTAGCTGCCGCGGCAGCCAGGGTTCCCGATGCGCATCGGCCTTCAGCGTGAAACTGGCCAGGGCCGGAATCACCGTGAGTGACAGCACAAGAGAGCCGAGCAGGGCAAACACAATAGTCAGCGTGACCGGCCGGAATAGTTTGCCTTCGAGCCCTTCCAGGGTCAGCAGGGGCAGGAAGACGATGATGATAATCACGATGCCCGACACAACGGGTACTGCAACATCCTTAACGGCGCGATAGATAATGTACAGGTGTGGCAGGCGCTTCTTGCCCGGCGATTGTGATGCCAGGGCGGATACGATGTTCTCGATAATTACGATGGATGAATCCACCAGCATCCCGATGGCGATCACGAGGCCTCCCAGACTCATCAGATTCGCAGACATGCCCAGCGAATTCATCATCAGGAAAGTAAACAGCGCCGCCAGGGGCAGCACAAACGCCGCGGTCAGTGCAGCACGCAAGCTGCCGAGGAATACACCCAGCAGAACCAGCACCAATACAACGGCCTCCAGCAGCGCACGCGTTACCGTGCTCACCGCTCCCTCGATCAGGATGCTGCGGTCATAGAAGACATTCAGTGATGTACCGGCAGGCAGAGTCTGTTCGATGTCCACCAGCTTGCTGCGTACGCCGCTGACAACCTCACGGGCATTGGCACCTCGCAGGCCAATCACCAGCGCCTGAACGGCCTCGCCTTCGGCATCAGCGGTGACCGATCCGTAGCGCTCCAGTGCCCCGATGGTGACATCGGCGACTTCCGACATTGGCACCCGGGTATCGTTGCCCGTCTCCACCAGGATATTCCTGATGTCATCCAGATTTTCGATAGCACCGGAAACCCGGACCAACAGGGCTTCTTCACCCTGATCGAGTCGCCCGGCGCCGTCATTGCGGTTATTCTCGCTCAGGGCCATCACGATGGCGTCATTGTCCACCCCGAGGCGGACCATGGCGTCACGCCTCGGTTTGACCTGGTAAGTCTTGACGAATCCGCCGAGCGCATTGACGTCGGCCACACCCGGCACCGTGCGCAGGGCGGGTCGGATCACCCAGTCAACCAGGAAGCGTTTCTGTTCGAGATCCAGCTCATCGTTGTCCACGGTGAACATGAACATGTCACCGAGTGGTGTACTCATCGGCGCGAGTCCACCGCTGATATCGCCGGGCAAATCATCCCAGACGTTTGCGATACGCTCCGACACCTGCTGCCGCGCCCAGTAAATATCCGTACCCTCATCAAAATCCAGGGTGATGGAACTCAGGGCGTACTTGGAAATCGACCGCAGGATGGCTTGATTGGGAATACCCAGCAACTCCACCTCGATGGGCTGGGTAATGAGAGACTCCACTTCCTCCGGCGTCATACCGGGTGCCTTGATGATGATCTTTACCTGGGTTGGCGAGATGTCGGGGAAGGCGTCGATTGGCAGCTTGAGCAAGGCGTTGGCGCCAAAACCTGTCAGCAACACCGCCAGAAGCGCCGTCATCAGGCGCTGGCTCAGGGCTGTCTGAATGAGTTGAGTAAACATTATTCGTCAGTACCCAGTCCGAGCTGGATTCCTTTGACCAGTGCCGCTCCCTTCACCAGGATCTGCTCACCCGCCCGGATACCCGAGATGGCAAGATAGGCATCACCCATGGGTATCAGTGACAGGGCACGAACCTCGACTCCGTTCGGGTTGCGCACGTAGACGAGCGACTCAACCCCTTCATGCACGACCGCAGCGGCCGGGATCAACAAGGCGCCGGGACGAGGATGCAGAACCACGGTCTGCAGCTGCCCCGGCACCAGGGGAACCTGTTCATCAAACTCTGCCAATACCTCTACCGATTGACTGTGCACATCGATAGTGAAATCCCTCTGTTGCAGAGTCAGTGTATAGCCGCTGGCCGCAGTACTCAGGCTGCCACCAACTTCCAACATGCCGCTTAGTCTCGCGGGCACCTGCACCGATAACCACGGTCTGTCCTTGCCGTTGAGTTCAGCGACTACAGCGTTCGCGGGTACATGTTCGCCGGTCACGAAGGCGCGATGACTGAGAGTGGCGTCGGTGGGCGCCCGAATCGTAAAGGTGCCAAGGTCAAACTCGACTGCCAGCAAGGCCTGCAGGTCTGACTGCTGAAGGCCCACGGCCATGAGCTGACTGCCCAGTGAGCGCAACGCAGACCGGGCACCGTCGAGTGTGGCCGCAGACTCCAACAGGCGCCGACGGGAAATTATTCCCGCATCGAAAAGCTGGCTATCCCTGTCATATTGCTGTTGCGCCAGGGTGAGTTCGGTATTCGCCAACTGGTAGTCCTGTTGCGCCTCAAGTACCTCAACGCTGCGCAGTGTCGCCAGTGGTGAACCCGCGGTAACTGCGGCACCGGGCGCAGCATGCCACTTCTCCAGCACACCCGAGTAAAGGCTGATTCCCAGGCTGCTCGCATCCGGCGGCGAGACGACGACAGCCGGCAGGCTGACACCGAGCTGATTCTCGGCGACGACTACCGGGGCGAATTGCAGCTCCAGCAACTGGATATCGCCTTCATCCAACGAAATCTGGCTCTGTCCGAATGCGGGCAGACATCCCAATGTCAGAAACAGGATTACGGGTAACTTGGTCATGGCATGATTCCCAGGCTCTGGTTGTACTCACTGATAAGTCGTTGTTCCATGAGCTCCAATTCATGCAGCTCCTTGTGGCTATTGAGCGAATCCTCGAGGGCGACGGTGACGGCAAGCAGATTCGTCTCACCCAGCTCATAGGCTGAGCGCGCCATCTGCAGGCGCTGTTCTGCGAGTTCGCTGCGCTGCCTGCTGACCTCGAGTTGCTGTCGGGTCACGAAGAGACTGTGCTCGGCCTCGTGAAGGCTCTGCTCGAGTAATAGTTGCGACCGACGCAGCGCCACGTCCAGGTCTGCCGCTTCGCGCCGGGCATCGCTGACGGCGGCGTTGGCGGTGCCGGATTTTCCGAGCGGTATACTGAACGAGAGACCCAGACTATCCGTATACTGATCCAGGCGAGTGCCGCGCTCGCGGCGCACGCCGACCCCAAAAGTGGGGCTGGAGATCGCCGTGCGCTTAACCAGCTGCACTCTGGAACGCGCCACATCAATGTTTGCCTGCACAAATTTGAGCAGAGCATGGTCGGCGCCGATCTCTTCCAATTCACTTTGCTGCTCGCGGAACGAACTGGCGGGCAACAGGCGCAATCCAGTCAGGATTTCATACTCCCGCTCGCCATCTACCAGGGCAGCCTCGGCGGCAAACAGATCGTTCTGCTGCTGCAGCATCAAGGCCTCTGCCTGAATTACATCGAGTTGAGACACATCACCAGCCTCAAACAACACCCGGGTCAGCGCCAGGAGTTCCTGCTTGGCTTGCAGGGCATCACTTGCATGGGTCACCAATACCTCGGCCAACTCTATATCTGCGATGACTCGGCGTAAGCGGCCGGCTATTTCCAGATCGAGGTTTTCGCGCCAGGCGCCATACAGTTGTTGATAGTGATTACCCAGCTCACGGGCATCGCCTCTTTCTCCGGGACGCCACAGCGAAAACTGCAAGCCGGCTTCCAGTTCCTTGAGCCCGACCGAGGTCATGGTGTTGTCGTCGTAATAGGACGTTGCCAGGGTGGGTGCGCCGCTAAACCAGTTCGAGGCGATGGCACTGTACTGATCTGCCTGGGCTCTGCGCGACTCCGCTGCCAGCGCTTCCGGCGCATAATCCAAGGCACTCTGCAGCACCTGCTCGAAGCTCAGGTTGGCACTGCGTGCCAGCGGCTCGTGATCAAGCTCCGCCCCGGCTACAGGAGACACGACGAAGGCTGCTAGAATAGTCAGTACTAGCGCCTGTAATGCGAATCGTTTCTGTTTCACTACTCGTAGCCTCCAGTAGCCTCGTTGTGACAGTCCAGATAGTAGGCGAAGAAATGTGAAAACTTTGTCAAATTCACACGCCGCAGAGAGCTTAAGAGAAGATTCGGCGGGAAAATTGATCTGGATTAAGGCTTTCGTGTTCACATATTTTTCACATCTGTTAAAGCACACTGTCCATGGCAAACTGCCAGCCTGAGTAGAACGATGAAAGTATTGGTTGTTGAAGACAATCGGGATATCGCAGCAAACATCGCGGACTATCTGGAACCACAGGGTTTTGTGCTGGATTTCGCCGCCGACGGGCTGGAGGGCTTCCGGCTGCTGCAGGAAGAGAGTTTCGACGCCATTGTGCTGGATGTCATGCTGCCGGGCATGGATGGTTTCAGCCTCTGTCACAAACTACGAGAAGAACTGAAGCTCAACACCCCGGTCATCATGCTCACAGCACGCGATCAACTGGAAGACAAACTGGCCGGATTCGAAGCGGGCGTAGACGATTACCTGGTTAAACCTTTTTCCGTGAAAGAGTTGGAGGCCCGCCTGAAGGCCCTGGGGAAACGCGGAAGCGGCGATTCCTTCTCGCAGGTCTTGCAGGTCGGCGACCTCTGTTTCAACAGCACGACCTTGACGGCGACGCGCGGGGGCAAGGAACTGGATTTGAATCCTATTCAGCGCAAGCTTCTTGAATTCCTGATGCGCAATAGTGACAGGGTCGTGCTCAGGTCTGAACTTGAGCGATTGATATGGAAGGATGACTTACCCGATGGCGACGTCCTGCGATCCCACATCTATGGTTTGCGCAACGTTATCGACAAGCCATTCCCGCAACGCCTGCTACACACCATCCATGGCAGTGGCTACCGCCTCGCCGAAACCGAAGCCAAAGAAAACCAGGTTCTTTAACGCGCACCATCATAAAGAGCGATGCAATTAAACTCACTTAAAAACCGATTCATAGTAGCCGTAGTCATCACGGTGACTGCGAGCAGCTTCCTGTTTGCATTCGTCCTGCTCACCATCAAGGACCGCCTCGAAGAAGCAACGTTTGGCTCGATGGTGCGCGAGCAGATGCAGCTGATCAAGGACAGTGCAGACATCGACAACGCCATGCACATGATGGCCGGCTGGGAGATCGTGCATGGCGATGATATCGAACGGCTCCCCGCCGAACTCTCCACGCTCCCCAACGGCTCACACCACAGTATTCGAGTCGACAACACCTACTACCAGGTCGAAGTGGATAACATCGACGGGGAACCCCTGATGCTCCTCTACGACATCACAGAATGGGAAAATCAGGAACACGCCGTCCTCTCGATGCTGGGCTGGGGCCTACTCGTGGTTCTGGCATTGGCCATCGTACTGGCCATCTTCAGCGCAAAGCCGGCACTCAAACCCGTACGTGATCTCACCCGGCGCCTGGCATCTATTCAGCCGGGGGACAGGAAGCAAAGAATCGGTAGTGAGTTCGCCGACAGCGAGATTGGAGTTATTGCCAATGAGTTCGATCGCTACCTCTCAAGGCTGGATGATTTTGTCGATCGCGAGAAATTCTTTACAACTGCCGCCAGTCATGAACTGCGCACACCTCTCTCTGTTGTGATGGGGGCTGTCGATGTCATGGAGGCACAGGGCGTCCAGGGTGCCTCGCAACGCGCACTGTCCCGCATCAAGCGCGCCTGTGAAGACATGTTGGGCTTCATTGAAACCACCCTCTATCTGGCACGGGAAGACTCGAGGGGTATCAGTGAACTTGCCGAGTGTCACCTGGGCCAGTTGCTGGACGAACTGTTGCGGGAACTGCAGCCCCAGATTGACGCGCACAAGCTGACAATCACCAACAGGATCGATACCGACTCCGTATTGAAGGTTTCGCCCAGCCTGACGAAGATTGTGATAAGCAACCTGTTACGCAACGCAATTGAGCATACCCAGGAAGGCGCGATAGAAATTGCCTACGCGAACGACCTGCTCACAATTGCGGATCAGGGCGAAGGCATCGCGGCGGAAAATCTGGAAAAGCTGTTTGACCGATCGTTCAGCACCAAGGCAGATGGCACAGGCATGGGCCTGAACCTGGTGAAACGTATCTGCGACAGGTTAGGCTGGGCCATTGAGTTTATCAGCCAGCCCGATGTCGGCACCACGGTAAGTATCACAATGAACGGTGCGCATCACTGAGCGAGAGGCAAACTGGCGGCCTGGTCGAAGGTCTGTTCAGAAGCTCTCCGCCATCACGATCACCCGGCATAGTGCCTCGGCTAATCACCGCTTTTGACCAGCAAGCGCAGCCCCCCCGCCTTCATTCAGCACCAGCAAGGTCTCGAAGCTTGACCCAAATCAACACTTTCCAGCCCCGAAATTGCACAATGGACTACACAGTTTGTAAGTCCGGTTTCGCGAGGTTTTCCTATGATCATCAATGAAAGCAAGAATGACCGAATCATGCGTGTAGTCCTTGGTGTGGTGTTGATAGGGCTGGGCGGCGTTGGCTGGTTGTCGATTCCGGGTGCGATAGCACTGGTAACCGGGATTGTTGGATTCTGTCCGCTGTACAAGGTCCTCGGCATTAGCACCTGCCCCGTTTCCTGAAACCAGCGGCGGCGCTTCATGTACACAGCCCATAGCGCATAGTCTATAATCAGCGCCCTAAACCCTCCGCCTGATGAGCAGGAGCCCCGCGCTTCTGCTCACTGGCCGATAACCTGAATTCAAGCAGAAAGCACCCAGACTATGCGTGACAGATTTATCATCGTTGACGACTTTTACACGGACCCTGACAAACTGGTTAGCGTTGCCCGGGCCTCTATGCGCGAAGAGGACTCTCCCGATGGCGGCTATGCCGGTGTGATGACCACGGATTCGTATCTCAGCGAGCAACACCGGGATATCTTCCAGAAGCTCACTTTCGAGCCATCCATCAATACCTCAACCAACGCCAATGGTCGCTTGCGATTTACTCGAGAGAACGACCCCTATCAGTTCCATATTCACTATGATGTGGAGAAACAGACTCGATGGGCCGGCGTGGTCTACCTTTCCAAGGAACATCCAAAGACTGACGGCACCAATTTCTGGAGACACCTGGAAACCGGTCTGGAAGTGGCGCCCAACACCGTGGAGGGTTTCGCCGAGTATGGCTGGAAGGATTTCCACGACCTTAAGAAATTTCTTGAAACCGAAGGCATCGACGAATCGCGCTGGGAAAAGACCATGTCAATTCCTTACAAGTACAACAGACTGGTGTTATTCCGCCCCTGGCTATTGCACTCTCCTGGCCCGGCCTTTGGCGACACACTGGAAAACTGCCGCATCGTGCAAACCCTGTTCCTGGGTAACTAGCACTCGCCCAGCGGAAGCCGGCCCGGCCGGCTTCCATGCCTCGACAGGCCGGATTGGAAGCCCGGCCCAGGACCGCACTCCCTGCCCTGCCTCCAGACCCGGTGTCAGGCTGCGCCTCCCGAGAAGAAATCAAAGAACAAGGTCATGATGATGCTGCAGGTGACCAGGGTCAGCAGCATGACGGGTGTCCCCTTGCGGAACCACAGACCCGGTGTGATGGCCAGGGAAGGATCCTTCGCGTCCTTGGCCAGCTTCTCGGAGATCGTCACGATAAACACATTGGCTGTTGATCCCAGGTGAGTGCCATTGCCTCCCATCCCCACGCCTGCAGCCAACCCCCACCACAGGGGAGTAACGTTAATACCCTGAGCTTCCATGCCAAGAATGATGGGAATCATCGCGGCGGTGAACGGTATGTTATCGATCGCGGCTGAGAGCAATGCTGCAACCCACATCAGAACGAGGGTGGACATCAACAAGTCCTCTTCCACCAGCGGCACAATGAACTGGCCTAGGTATTCGAGAAACTGACTGTGTTCGACACCACCGATTATCATGAACAGGGAAATGAAGAACATCAGCAGGGCCAGCTCGATATGGGTCAGACTTTCTTCGACATCCACTCGATTGCCGATATAGAGCAGCAGGGTCAGGCCCATGGCCGTAACCAACCAGGGTTCCCAGCCCACGCGACTGTGGAGGATAAAGCCCACGACCATGACGCAGAGCACGGCAAGGGCCGCATACCAGGTTCGCGAATCGGCGATCACATAGTCGGCCCCGGTCGTAGCAGGTTCTGCCTTGACCGACAGCTCTTGCTTGAACAGGTAGCGCAGAGCCACCAGTATCACCACCCATGCCACCAGCACCATCAGACCCATGTGATACACAAATGTATTGAAATCTATCCCCGCAGCCGAACCGATCATCAGGTTCGGTGGGTCACCCACCAGGGTTGCCACCCCTCCCGTATCTGACAACAGGGCTGCCGCAAGCAGGTACGGGATAGGACTGACTTTCAGGGATTGGCTGATCAGGATGATCAGTGGCCCGAAAATAACCACGGTAGTGACGTTGTCCAGCAACAGGGACAGCACCGTGACCAGGGAACCCATCATCACCAACAGCAGGTACTGCCGGCCCCTGCTGAAGTTCGCGATGGCATAGGCCATCTGCTGAAAGCCACCGGTGGGTATCATGATGGCAACGATTGTCATCATGCCCGCCAGCAGAAACACCACATTCCAGTCGATGGCTTCGATGGCCAGTTCGGGGGAGTAGAAGCCCAGAATATCACCAATGAGCACCATGGCGGAGGCACCCACCATAGCCACCTTCACCCGGTGTACCCCGTGCAATCCTTCCGTAAAGATTCCGATAAACGTAACCGCCAGTATGACGCCGGATACCAGCATATCCGTGTTCCAATTGAGTAATTCCATGATTCCATCGCTCTGTAAGCAGATCCGGCAACGACCTGAAGGCTCGCTGCTCCCAGGGACAGAGAGAGTCAGACTACACCGGAATTTTTAATTCAGGCCCGGGTCTAGCCGCGTCGCTGCACCTGAGCGCTTCAGCGATGTGGTTCTATGGACCTGGCCTATTGATGAACAAATTCATGCCGCAGGGGCAGCAATCATCAAGTGAGCGATAAGGGAGGGGCGCGAATAGTTAATTGAGAGCGGTTGGTTCGCGTCAACTGACCCGCAGCAGAGTGCAGTTTGAACACCCGCGTTTTTGAGGGTGAAAAAAATACGAAATGAAAGGCAGGAAATTGCGCATCCACCGGGTCAGTCTTGAACTCATCCGACCCTTTCTTGGCCCCTTCCACGCCGGCGAACGCCAGAGCACTGGCGTCCGCATCAGGAGCCACATTGAACCCTTCCACGGGAGTACCCATGCCCACGGAGAGCAGGCACAGCAGCAGGAGAGTTTGCGAGAAGTGATGCATCAACGAAATCTTACTCTAATGTGGTCGCTTGGCAAGCCGGCCAGCGCAATGCGGCGCCTGCGCATTTTGCACTGAACCCTCGAGACTGATCAATCGATTATCGCCTGGGTCACCACATTGGTATAACGTTGCCGGATATTGAGCGGCGCATGCCCGGGAAGCTGGATGAACATCAGGCCTACCAGCTCTTCTTCAGGGTCGGCCCAGTACAGGGTGCCGTAAGCCCCGCCCCATCCATAACCACCCCTGGACATGAAATCAAGGGATTTTTCGGGCTCGGTCAGCACGCCAAAACCAAGACCGAAACCGTAGCCCGGGCCACGCACGTAGACATTCTTGTCTCCGGTGTGATTCTGGATCATCAGCTCGACTGTCTTTGTGCCCAGTAGCCGCACTCCATCCAGTTCACCGCCATTGAGAATCATTTGGGCATAGCGGAAATAATCAGACGAGGTACCATTCAAGCCTGCCACACCGGAAAAATAGTGACGGGCTGGCGTCACGGCTGGAGGACGCATCAATTCTGACGGGCCGCCCGCAACCGGTCGGTAAACGGCGGCGACCCGATCGACTTTCTCTGGTGGAACGTAGTAATGCGTATCGTTCATGCCGAGGGGTTCGAAGATTCGTTCGCGCAAGAAATCATCGATACTCTGGCCAGAGATTTTCTCTACCAGCACGGCAACGTAATCGGTAGACGAGCCGTATTGCCATTCATCGCCGGGATGGAAGGCTCCTGGAATCTGTGCCGCCCGCGCTACGCGTTCGGCGAGTGTGTCGAACCCCTCTCCATTGTTGGTAATCCAGGCGATTTCCTCTTCCGACAAACCCATGTCCTGCGGGTTCAGGGTGAGCCCCGAGGTGTGGGTCAACACATGCCTGAAAGTCACTGGTCTGGCCTCGGGCACCACAGCGCTACGGGCACCATCACTGACCAACACCCCATGGTCCTTGTATTCCGGAATCCAGTCAGAGATGGGATCGTCGAGACGGAAATAGCCTTCCTCGAACAGCATCATCAAGGCCGTGGAGACAATGGGCTTGGTCATGGACATGAGGGTGAAGATGGTATCGGTAGTCATGGGCAGGTTTTCTTCCCGGTATTTCCAACCCACCGCGGAGTGGTGAACCACCTTGCCACGCCTGGCTACCAGGGACACGGCACCGGCGATCTGTCCCTCATCCACGAAGCGCTGAAAGTAGTCGTCGATGCGCTGCAGGCGCTCGCTGGACATGCCCACGAGCTCCGGCCTGGCCTGCGGCAACTCGGCCGCGGAGACCAGCCCCGTGCTGAGCAGCAGGAGCAGGAGGCCGACTACGCGACCGTGCGAGAAAGACTGTTTACTAGGCTTATTCATTATTCCAGGTCTCCCGGGGGAATTGGCGCTGTGAACACCCTTAATACAGAATATCCAGACGAATTTAAAGCGACTTCGATAAATCGGCATGGTGCCACCGGACTCCTGCCCGCTGGTGTAACATACGGTAATAATTGATCCCATGAAGCCCGGAGAAATCCATGTCAAAGCGCCTGCAAACTCTCATTCTCGGCCTCTCCCTCAGCGCCTTCGGTACCGCACTCGCCCAGCAAACGGCGTCGGGAATTCCGCTGGACAGCGCCTGGAAGCAAGCCGTCTTCGAGTTCGTGCGGGACAATCAGCAGCATACGGCCTGGGGTCTGGAACACAGCGAGCGCGACTATCTGCTGGCGCTGGAACTGGCCGAGGAGGAAGGATTAGAACTCGATCTCGACGTGCTGTTTGCCGCGGCATTCCTGCACGACATGGGAGCCTTCGAACCTTACTCGGCTCGTGGCAGTGACCATTCCCGGGTGGCCGCTGATTCCATGGCAGAGATCCTCGAACCGGCGGGGTTCCCAATGGAAAAACTGCCCCTGGTACAGGGCGCTGCCCTGGGCCATATGTACTACTCAGAGGTTCCCGATGAACCCCACGCCCAGGTGCTGCATGATGCAGACACCCTGAACTTCCTCGGTGCAATCGGGATTACGCGGATACTGTCGCTCACCACCCGCTCAGGTATGGCCCAGGACCTGCCCACGGCCGTGGCCACCCTGCAGAACATGAGCCAGCAACTTCCAGGTTCACTGGTATTGGAGAGTGCCAAAGTGATGGGAGAAAAGCGCTCGTCAGAGATGAAGGCCTTTCTCTCTGCTCTGGCCGAACAGAGTAAGGACGGCAGCGCCTTGTAAAAGCGCCAGATGGGACCGGCTCATGTCTCGACCAGGTTCTTGAGTCGACCCAGTGTTGCCGCCCATTGGTTCTCGATGCTTTGGATCATCTCACGCACTTCGAGAAAATAGGGACAGATATATTTTTTTAAAAATAAATCTGTCCCTATTTTCTCTGCCGCCCCACAGCCGCGCTCGCGGGCACTGGTTGACTCTAACCAGCAAACAGACCACACAAACATTCTTAAGATCATTCTTTGGAGAACAAAAAAAAGAGCCAACGATGGAACACGACTGTGTTCAACGTTGGCTCTCTATTGTCAGGCAGGGAATTTCTTCCCTGCTATTGGCTTTTCAGCCTAGTGAGCGCCGCCAGTAGGCTGGGCGCCAGGCAAGGCCATGGCAATCAGCTTGGGGCCGGCCTGCAGGATGATGTACTGATGACCATCGTGCATCCAGGAGCTCATGCCGTAACGGGTAGCTGCCGGGATTTCGATGCGACCCAGTTGCTCGCCTGTTTGCTTGTCAATGGCATACAGGTAGGCATTCTGACCATCTTCAGCCATGCCGGAGTAAACCAGCATGTTGGCGGTAGTCACCATGGAGGGTGCACGACCGTCGCCAGTGCGACCGATGTCCACGCCTTCCAGGGCCGGATTGTTGGCAACACGGTCCTGGGTTTCGCCAGCCGGAATACGGAAAGCGATTTCACCGGTGTTCATGTTGTATGCCGTGATGCTGCTGTACAGCGGCTTCACATAGGGCAGACCTGAACTCAGGCGAGGCGGACGGGTACGCGGACCATTGGCATAGGCCGCGAAGGTCGTACCGGTCGGCTTCTCGATGAAGGTATCGGCTTCTTCACCGGGAATGACCTGCTGCCAGCTGCAGTTGTTGGCCGAAGCCACATACAGGAAACCGGTTGTTGGATCTGCCGTTGGTGGCGCGTAGATGTTGGCGCCTCCACCATCACCCGGGCACATGGCAGAACTGATCTTGCCCGCTTCATTCTCGCGGTGAATTGGCGGATTGAACAGCGGTCCCATCTGGTAGTTCGCCATCACTTCCAGTGCTTCGCGACGCAGTTCAGGTGTGAAGTCGATCAGATCGTCTTCCGTGATGCCCTGCTGTTCGAAGGGTGGTGGCTTGGTGGGGAAAGGCTGGGTTGTGGCCAGCTTCTCGCCGGGAACCTGGGATGCAGGAACCGGACGCTCTTCCATGGGCCACACTGGCTCGCCGGTGAAGCGGTCGAAGGTATAAACGAAGCCCTGCTTGGTGACCTCGGCCACGGCAGACACGGTACCACGTCCCGGAATATTCAGGTCGAGCTGAATCGGAGGGGATGGATTATCGTAGTTCCACACGTCGTGCTTCACTGTCTGGTAGTGCCACACGCGCTCACCGGTTTCGGAGTTGATCGCAATTACACTGGTTCCGAACAGGCCGTCACCCGGACGGAAACCACCGTAGTAGTCGATAGTCGGTGGGTTGGTTGGCACATAGACAATGTTGTTTTCCGGATCGGCAGTCAGAGGCGCCCAGGAAGAAACGTCACCGGTGTAGCTCCAGGCGTCGTTTTCCCAGGTTTCGTGACCGTACTCACCGGGACGTGGAATCACGTTGAATTTCCATTTGAATTCACCGGTGACCCTGTCGTAAGCCAGAATATCGCCAGGTACGTTTTCGATACGCGCCTGCAGATAGCCCTGCTCCGCAGAGTTACCCACGATGATATTGTCATTCACCACGATAGGCGGCGAAGAAGTTGTGATGTAGCCGGTTTCCAGTGGGATACCTTCATAGGGATCGTAGGGATGACCGAGGTCGGCCAGCATGTCTACGACACCAGTTGAGGGGAAGCCTTCAACGGGCACCTGACCACCGAAGCCTTCCAGTGGTGCACCGGTTTCAGCATCGAGGGCCAGCAGGAAGAATCCAGGGGTGGAGACATACACCACACCGCGACCGTCGATACGGGAATAGGCGATGCCTTTACCGTAGGAGGCACGCATGGAGTATTCCCAACGGCCTGTGTTGGGCAGTCGGTATGACCACAGGGTCTCACCGGTCTTCGGGTCAATCGCCACGACGTTTCGGCGCGGGCCGGAGACGGTGAACAACTTGCCGTCGACGAAAGTCGGCGTGGAGCGGCCGGAATAACCGCCGAAGCTGGAGCCGTCCCATTCCCAGGCGACTTCCAGTTCGTCGAAATTATCGGCCGTAATTTCATCGGCAGGGGTATAACGGGTGTGGGCATAGTCACCCCCCAGGGTATACCACTCTACCGTGTCATCGGTGACAAGGTTCTGCGCTGACACAGTTGCCGACAGCGAACAGAACGCGGCGAATAGCACACCCAGGGCACCCTGTTTAGCGGGTCTGGATTTGATCATCTTTAACAACCTCATTAGTTACTACTTTTCCTTATTTTATAGAGACCTCGCCGGATGATAGCAGATTGTTGCGGGCGCGAATCTACCCTGCGGACCGGTAATCTCCGCAATCATCAAATTTGGCTCATTTTAAGCTCGGATTGCCGGGTTTTCCCGGCAAAAGCGCCAGGTGGCGGCATTTGTCACAGAATGTGACTTTCATTCCCGAAGACAAGTGATCACTCAAAATGCACATAACAGGTCAGCGCTAATCCTTGCCAATGCCTTGAAGTTGTCTCTGGGTAAAGTTTGCCCGGATCTGGGGCTTGCTGTTGAATCACCCGATTCCTGTATTCCGCGGACAGGATTGCCCGGGTTAAGTGCACTTAACCCCCCGTTGCTCGTGCCTGTCCCCAGCACTGTGTGGATGTCAGCCGGTATAGGTTTCAATCCCTGGAAAAATCCGGAAAATGTCTGTTCGGGCATTTTCAGACCACCAGAACAGGGACCCACTATGCAAGCTCTAATGATGAATTCCCAGTTGATGATCTCCTCGATCCTCAAGCACGCTGAGAAGAACTTTCCGGATGTGGAGATGGTATCGGTCACCGTCGACAACCCAAGGCATCGGCAGACCAACAAACAATTCGCCCGCCGCTGTCGGCAGTTGGCCAACGTACTGGAGAAACTGGGTGCCCGGTTCGGAGACCGCATCGGCACACTGGCCTGGAATGATTATCGCCACATGGAGTTGTACTACGCGGTATCCGGCAGCGGCATGGTGTGCCACACCATCAACCCGCGACTCTTTCCCGAGCAGGTGGCTTACATCATCAATCACGCCGAAGACAGAATCCTGTTTGTCGACGCCCTGGTGTTGCCACTGGTAGAGGCACTGAAAGAACACCTCCCCAAACTGGAAACCGTGGTGGTGCTGACCGACCGGGCCCATATGCCAGACTCCAAACTGCCGGGATTGCTGTGCTATGAAGAGTTGCTCGCCGCAGAGAGTGATGCGTTTGACTGGCCGGAATTCGACGAAAACACCGCCAGTGGTCTTTGCTATACCTCCGGCACCACGGGCAACCCCAAGGGCGTGGTGTACAGCCACCGCTCCACCCTCCTGCACGCCCTCGCCGGCTCACTTCCCGATGTGACCGGCGCTTCCAACCTGGAAACCAGCCTGCCCGTTGTACCCATGTTCCATGTGAACGCCTGGGGCGCACCCTATGCGGCGCTGATGGTGGGCACGAAACTGGTCCTGCCAGGGCCGAAGATGGCAGACGGTGAGACCCTCACCGACCTGATCAATAGCGAAGAAGTCACTGTTGCCTCCGGCGTACCCACAATCTGGCTGGCGCTGCTGGACTATCTGTCGGCGAACAAGATGACCGTACCGACACTGGCGCGGGCGAGTGTCGGCGGCGCAGCCTGCCCCCGCATCATCATCGAACGCTTCCGCGAAGAGCATGACTGTACCGTCGTCCAGGGCTGGGGCATGACCGAAACCAGTCCTCTCGGCACCGTGTTCTGCCTGAAGAAGGGTATGGAAAACCTGACCACCGAAGAAGTAACCGACCTGCAATGCCTGCAGGGCCGCGGTGTATTCGGCATCGAGATGTGTATCGTCGATGAAAACAACGATGAGTTGCCCTGGGACGGCAAGGCATTCGGTGCCCTGAAGGTGCGAGGTCCCTGGGTAACAAGAGGCTACTATGGCCTGTCGGATGTCCCCGGTGACAAGGATTGCCCGGTGGATGAGAAGGGCTGGTTCCAGACCGGTGACGTGGCGTCCATTACTCCGGAGGGTTTCCTGAAGATTACCGACCGCACCAAGGATGTAATCAAGTCCGGCGGTGAGTGGATCAGCTCCATCGAGATAGAGAACGCAGCCGTCAACCATCCGGACATCGCAGAGGCGGCGGTCATTGGCCGCTATCACCCGAAGTGGACCGAGAGACCCCTGCTCGTGGTGGTTACCGCTACGGGTAGATCCCTGTCCCGGGAAGACGTACTCGAGTTTCTGCAAGACAAGCTGCACAAAATGGCTATGCCAGATGATGTAGTATTCCTGGATGAGTTGCCCCATACGGCAACTGGCAAGATCAACAAGCTGGGACTGCGAGAAACCTTTGCCGATTACGAGTTTCCAGCGGCATAGTCACTACATGAATCTGCTGGCAGCTCTGGAGTGGCTGGCAGGCAATTACAACAGGAATGCATTCGATGACCTTAGCAAGCGCAACAAGATTAAGCGCAGCACTTCTCACACTGACCCTGGCACTGGTGGGTTCCACACAGGCGCAGGACTCGGGCTTTCCGAAGACCGCCTTCGGCGCACCCGATCTGCAAGGCATCTATAGCATCGCCACCGTCACCATGCTGGAGAGGCCGGAGCAGTTTACCGGACGAGCAACGATCTCCATGGAAGAAGCCGCGCAGGTGGGCACCACCGGCGAGAGTTATCTCGACGACCTCACTGCCCGACCCGATGACGCCGCCCCGGACGTAGGCGGTTACAACACATTCTGGATGGATCCCGGTGAGCAGATGGCTGTGCTCAATGGCGAGGTTCGCACCTCTATCATCGTTGACCCTGAAGATGGCAGACTGCCCTGGGCCGAGGGTGCACAACGCGCCATCTTCGCCGGTCGCGCTAACGGCAGAGGCCCCTATGACGGACCGGAAGCTCGCCCCATGGGCGAGCGCTGCCTGGTAGGCTTCGGCTCATCCGGTGGACCACCCATGTTGCCGGTGCTGTACAACAATCACAGCCAGATTGTGCAGACAGAAGACTACGTGATGATTCTGGCCGAGATGAATCATGATGCCCGCATCATCTACATGGATGGCAAGGTGCCTGCCAATTATCCAAAGTGGCTGGGCACGGCCGTGGGTCGCTATGAGGGCGACAGCCTCGTGGTAGAAACCACCGGTTTTCATCCCCAGGAGGGCTTCCGTGGCTCGCTGCGCCATTTCTTCTATCTCTCCGGCGATGCCCGGGTGACCGAGCGTTTCACCCGCCTCGATGAGAACACCCTGCTCTACCAGTTCACCGTGGATGATCCACAAGTCTATTCACGCACGTGGACTGGCGAGCTGCCCATGAATGCGGTGGAAGACCAGATTTATGAGTATGCCTGCCACGAGGGTAACTATGCCCTGCCCGGAATTCTCGCAGGTGCGAGGCAGCAGGAGCTGGATGCGCAATAGCAGGCTTACTGGATACTAGATGGAAACGTTCAGATGCTGGGTGCTGTGACTGGATCGAAGGCGTGTAACAGCACTCCACGCACCCAAACGTGGCTGGGCCGTGTTGCAGCGGTCTAGCCAGCCACAATGGGAATCCAGTGTTCACTGGCCCCAAGAACCAATACTATACCAAGCGTTGTAACAAACAGTGCCAACTGGCCCTTTCCTGGCATGCTAAGTCGCGCTTGCCCGGAATCGAACTCACAAGTCCTGCGGGTCAACAACTGCCACCCTGCCGCCGAGACCAGCGCCAGAGACAGAGCGATCAGATAAGGCTGTAGTGGCTCCACTGCCATGACGCTGCTCATCCATGCGCCACTGAGCCCCGTGGCCAGCAGCAGAAAGGGACCCAGGCAACAGACACTGGCAACGACCGACGCCAGCACCGCGGCAACCATCAGACGACCCGACTCGAACAATGTCTTCCTGCCCTGCACCCTGCTTACCTCCATCCCTGGTCAGTTTCCCTGAGCTTGAGATTCGCCAGTCACCGACTCTGGCTTTAACGAGAAAGGAAAGCCTATGTCTGTGGTGGCTCTGGTCATGGCGTCTATACTCAGCAGCGCCGGCGTATAACGCACAATCGCCTCTTCGAATTCGATGTCTACATCGACCGATTGAACTCCTTCGAGCTTACGGAGTGAGTTGCGCACGGCAACAACACATCCGGCTCAGGTCATATTCTCTACTTTAAGAATGACCTCAGCCTGACCGGGTTCGAGTCTGGCGCTGGCACCGTGAACGAATCCGGCCAGCGACGACATGCACAAGGCCGTGGCGAATACGGTTTTCAAAAAGTTTCTAACAGTCATACTCTGGCTTCTCTAACGAGTCTGCATTAATCAGGATCCGGCTGCCCCGGCACAACAGGGACAATCCATTGCGCCACTGGCCATCATGGATTCAGCCTGTTTGATGTTCTGCTCCGCAGTCCTGCGGGTAGCGGCGATGACGGAAGCATCACCCGTAACAAATTGATCAGACCGATTGCGTGCAACAGCCTGCCCGAAATAGCCGGTATAGATTTCGAACTGGTGGCGGTCGATATCCGTCTGCACGCGAATGGTACTGGCATCCACAATCTGTACATTGCTCATGCGCTCCCCATCGGCCAGCACCACCGCACTGGCAGCATCAGGAAGATTGGTGACCTGCCAGCTGGTTGCACGCCGCCTCGCGTTGCTGTCGGCGGTATAGGTGCCGATGTGAAGGGTGCCCGTGGTCTTGTCATTCCATGCCCTGTCGACACCGAGACTTGGATAATCGATGCCTTCCAGGGTCGGTGCTTCGTATTTGTCCAAGTGCCTGACAGAGAAGGCATCCTTCCAGCTTCCCTCGGCAATTTCCGTGATCATCTGCTGAGCCGCACCCTGACCCCTGGGCCATGGCTCACCGTTGTTGAACCACCAGCCGAAACGATCCATGTTCTCGCCAAACCACCGTGGCTCCGAGTATTCCTCGGCGGCGAGACGCAGTCGCTGCACTACTGACTCGTCTCCCAGGGAGCGTGCGATGGCCATACCCAGGGCGTTGGGGCGCACACTTCTGGACGGATCGCGCCACCCACTGGCGTTGGCCATGGCATCGTAGATCTGGGTGGCGATCTCCGGAGACTGCGGTAGCAGGTAAAAGGCCACACCACCTCCCGCACCGGCCACACCTGGCACGTTCACCTTGAACTGCTCCAGCGGATCGTAATAGAGCGTCATCCATTCGATCTGATTCTGGCCGTTGATGCCCATGTAATTGTCCTTCATGAACTCAACCCAGTTCTCGAATACGCCGTGGGAGTTCGTTACGCCCAGCTGGTCTGACAGATACATACCCAGACCCGCTGCCGCATTACAGAAAGGCCAGATCTTGGTGTTTTCGCAATGCGGCCCCTCCGGATGTTCGATGTACTGCCGGTGCAGGTGCTCGACGATACGGGGCTGGGTCCATTCGAAGTGTTCGTTCTCGTAGCCGGCGATTTCCCAGGGGCGCTCCCATTTGTCATCGCCAGAGACATATTTATAGATAGACAGCAGAAGATTCAGCCAGCCGCGGAAGAACAGGTTGCCGTCTGCGCCGATGGGGTCCGGCTGCAGTCCCCAGGGCTCGACACCATTAGCTGTCCAGCCGGGCGAATCGTAGTTGCCCCGCAGCCGCTCGGGCCAGGCCTGGTAACCGGGCGCATTGGTCGGCCCGTAATTCGCCCGATCCGGGCTTGGCCCTATGAAGGTATTCCAGTCGATCGCAGCCCAGTAGGAAGTGTGGCGAGTGGCCAGCTCATCCATGATACGCGTATACACCTCGCGCCAGGCGGGGGTCTGGTCCGCCATCAGCAGCACACCGTAGCTGGTATCGGCGAGGTCGAAACGGGGATAGCTGAGCATGGGGGCGCCGGTGTATTGATCCCACCAGGGATGGGGACCTATGCCGTCATCGCTAAAGTCGATGTCGCCCCTGGAGAGATTGATGCCCCATGGACGCGCCAGGTTTTCACGGTAGCCCCAGTCGTCCTGGGTGGTCGCCTTGTCCCAGATGAAGCGCAGCCAACCCCGGGTGCGGTCGTTATGACCCGGATGCGAATTGAGTGGCGAGCCAGTGGTGGCGCAAGCGCCTACCGTGGCACCGCCTCCGACAATGGCCGCGTTCCTGAGAAACTCACGACGCGATGAATCTTGCACGATGGACTGCCCCTTTCTATCTATGCCATCTTACGTTGAGGCAGGAGTATGGCGTAATTGCCCGCCCCTGTTCAATGAAGGCCGATGCCAGAAACCGTCAATCTGCGGTGATGCACAATTTCTTTCAGCATTTATCGCGCGAATTCGCTTGCGTGACTTACGCGATGCCCAATCGTCTCTTCAGATGGTCTTTGGTTAGATGGCCTGCCACATCGAAGGGCTCACACTTGTTATCCCCCTCGTATTCGACCGGCCCAATTTTCCTTGCCACCTTCAGCGCCGCCGCATTCAGCTTCTTGTTGCGCTTCCCCATACAGAGCAAGGCATAGGCGCCCTCTACCAGCCCCTCGTCTTCATAGGTGCGCCCGATGCGCTCTATGTAATCGAGGAAGAATGCATCATCCGGTGCAGTCTTCTTCTTCGAAGCGGCGATTTCGGAAAGCAAGCCATAGCCGCAGCTGCGCCGGGTCTTGTCCCTGGAATCGATCCAGTCTGTCGCCAGGTCGACGACGAAGGGCACCCGGGACAGGGACGCATCGCAGGATGAGAAGACGTGACCCAGGACGGGCTCGTCCAACTCTTCCACCTGTTTCTCAACCTGTTCGCGGGTGATCAGTTTCGGATCATCAACCAGCAGACCGAGTATACGAAGCTCATGAATGTCTCTCTCCCAGAGTTCCCGCGCCAGCGCGTGATCCCGGCCAATCTCCCTGGCCAGCTTGCGCAGTTCCGTGAGCACCACACCAAAGCTCTTGCTGCCCCTGGTGGGAGCACTTCGAATGGCCTTCTTCGATTTGCTGCGGGCCTTTACCAATTCGAGAACATCATTCCTGTTCATGATGCATTGCCTCGCAATCAAAGGTCCGGAGAATTCGAACGGTCGTGATGAGTGACCTGACCCAACCCGCCGACATCGCCCCAGCGACCCTCTTTCCAGATACGGATGCCCACACTGCGGGTTTCGGAGATCAGGATGCCATCGTTGGTGTAGCGCCAATAACCACCCAGGACATGGGCCTTGTCATGGGTTGCATGAATCAGCAGGGGCCTGTCGGGCCGCAATCGCGTATAGCTGTAATCGCCCACGGCTCCACCCGCCAGTTCAGAAAACTCGGCGAGATTGGTATTCAGGGTGCCGGTACTGTCCGCCGCTGTCACCTCACCAACGTTGAGGCGGCTAGTAACGCCGCTGACCACCCAACCGCGCATTGGATCGTTGTCACGGGCATCCTGTGAACGTCCCCTGGGCCCGTAGCCAAACGACACGCTGGCGGTCCGGGTACCCACGGGCAGTTCCTGCTCGTACGAACCACGCCCCGTGCTGCGATCGTTCAAGACGTCTTCGTTGCCGTAGCCAAACTGTGAGAGGTAGCCCTGGCCGGCGATGCGGTCGGTCATCTCCGCATCCGGGTATTCGTTGTCCTCGTAACCGGCCTCGTGCCAGAGGGTGGAAATCAGTTGAATCGCCCAGCGGCCATCGTTGTTGGTGACCGAATACACGCCCTGGCAGTCGAAGAGCTTATAGCCCTGGGCGTTATAGCGCGCATAGTCCAGTGAATAGACGCCGCCTACAGGACAATAGAGGTGGATGTTGACGTTTTCCAGCAGATCATAGGAACCCTCTGCGATGCGTGTAAAACCACGACCGCTGGTGTTGAGTGTAGGTGGAGGATTGCTGATGAAATCTGCCCGCGACTGGTACACCAGCGGCTCGATATCTTCATAGATGGCGAAGGGGAAATGCAGGGTATCAGCCATAGCCTGCACATCTCGCTGATTAAGTGCGGTGAAGAAGGCGATCACCAGGCGCAGGCCCTCGTTAACCGGCTCGGCAAACGCCACAGGAAAACGGGAATCTACCTGCGCACCGGGTCTGAGATTCGCTGGCTGCGCAAAGTCGTAAGCGTTCTGTGCGAACAGCCTCGGGGAGAACGATGCCATGCCGAGACTACCGACCACACCCAGGGCTCCCATGGAGCTGAACAACTGCCTGCGAGAGGCCTGCCTCGGTTCATCCCCGGTTTGCAGATTTCTCGGTGATTGTTCACTGGCGTTGCTGCCCCTTGTTGTTTATCATGCGCCAATCCTCCTGCTGACTATTGTTATTATTGGGGCTAATCCGGAAGAACGCCCGAGCATAACCCCTTCAATTTCCAATGTACACGCGTGCAGGGCGTGCAATCTGCTGCCATGCTTGATTCGGCAACACCAGTCCCACTGGCAGTCTCCAGTGCATGCCAGAAAACCCCTGACCGCTTCGGATCCCCGTAAACCGCTGCATCGTACCTTGCCTCATTGCGATCACCTTGCCTCACTGGAATTCCACATTGCTGACCCATCCTTGTCCGGATTAACGACTATGCTGGTCGCCCCGATCAGCATGGAAAGAAGGACGCACAGTGTTAACAAGAAGACAGGTAGCAGCATTGATATTTGGGTTGAGCCTGAGCAGCGGCCTCGCAGCATTGGGTGGCATCCTCGGCTACAGCGCGTTGAAGCACAAGGAATTCGAGCGCACGGTGACCGTGAAGGGACTCTCCGAACGGGAGTTCCCGGCCGACACCGTCATCTGGTCCATTGATTTCACACTCGCCAGTAATGCCCTGGCGGATCTGCATGCCGACCTCGAAAGTGGACTGCAGTCGCTGGTCAGCTATCTTGCCTCGCAAAACATTCCAGCAACAGACATCTCCTACAGCCTGCCCACGATTAGTGACAGCTATACCAATCAGTATCGCGACCCAACCAGTAACGCCTTGCGCTACACGGGTAATCGTTCGGTAACCGTCTACTCAGATGAGATCGATCTGGTTAGGGAGATCATGCAGGACTTCGCAGCGGCGGGGCTGGAAGGCGAATTCCAGATCGAAGGCAGTTGGTGGAGCCACGCCCAGTACAGCTTCGATTCACTTAATGCGGTGAAGCCCGGTATGGTGGAAGAAGCGACTCGCAATGCGCGAGACGTCGCCGGCAAATTCGCCGAAGATTCTGGTAGCCGCCTGGGAAGGATTCGGCAGGCGAGCCAGGGGCAGTTCAGCATCCGCGACCGGGATGCCACCAACCCTCATATCAAGCGGGTCAGGGTGGTTTCGACCGTGGAATATTACCTGGTGGATTGAGGCTGCTGATCACGGCACATCGCTGCCGCCTAAAGCAAAAGAGGAGCATTCCTGGCTCCTCTTTTCACGGTCTTCAGTGACTGTTATCGAACCGCTCCAGAGGGAGCGTCCATGTTGGATCAGGTATCAAAGATAGCGACCAGACACCCCTTGGAATCCGGGATGTCCTGCATGTCCACCGAACCGCCGGCCAGTACCGTATTGAGGGCATCCTTGAGGTACTCATCGTGGGCCTCATTGCGCTGGGTTTCATAGCCAAGCTGATCGTTGATCGGGCCACGGAAAAGCACGTCCTGGGTCTTGGGATCCACGATGAAGACCTCGGCCGTGCGTTCCACTCCCAGCGCCTTGGCCAGAGCCTGACCCTCGTCTTTCAGGATTGGAAAGTCGATGCCAAACTCGGTGGCTTCACGATTGATGCGCTTGACGTCATCCTGGATGTTGGCATTGAACATCAGGAACTCGATATTCCTGTCGGCATACAGGTCTCGTACCTCGCGGTATTGTGGCAGCGCAATGCGCGCGATGGGACAACCCACTCCCTGCACATAGAACACCAACAGCTCGCGATCGGCATATTGATCGAGCGTATGCAGTTCACCGTTTTGATCCATCAATTCAAAATCGGGGAGAGACTTTAACCAGTTATCGGCGGCAAGCGCTGCGGTGCTGGCGAAAAATACCAGGCTTATTAGGGTCTGCTTAATCATGGTGACTCCTGTTTATCATGCATCTTTGGAAATTCAGCGTTCTGCGTACTTAAGTATCTAATCATCCAAATAGTAGGTGAGATAGCCGGTGAACATTTCTTCATGACTCTCCAGCCCCCAACTCACTTCTTCCCGCGGATCGGGATTGAAGGGGTTAGATCCGGAGTTGTCGAAGGCGCCATCAACATGCACCCTGGCACCGGCCGCCAGCTTGCGAGGCCGATCCAGCCAGTAATGTGGCTGCCATCCGTAGTTGTAGGCCGGAATACTGAACACGACCTCCTTGTCGGCACCTTCTTCCTGTACCGAAAATTTCATGTGCTTGCCGCGATAGTTCATGCGCGCCCGAACCGCCAGCAGTTGCACAGACTCATCAAACTGGAAACTGGTTGCGATCGCATGCTCCGTGTCACCCGGCGCGATTGTGAAGCGCTCAGAGACTGCACGGGTCATCAGCTCTTTCTCCGGTGGCGTATCGCTGAAATAGAGTCCGATGCGGGTATTGTCATCGATTTCCAGACCGTTGCTGACATAGTGGAATTGCAGGGCCAGCTTGTGGCCTGCCGGAATGCGCACTCCGGTGTTCTCGGGAAATACGGTGGCCGGGTTAGTGCCTGGGATGAAACTTCCCAGGAAGCGGCGCGCGGAGGTCTTGTCGTGTTTTTCGGATCCCCAGAAATCTTCATCCGGGGCTACCACGAACGTCATCAGATGGTGAAGCACTCGTGGGTCACCCGGTGAATACTGGAATGCCCTGACCCACTTGTCTTCCTCGAAAGGCAATTCCACTTCAAGGTATTTATAGTCCTGGATTCCTACTGCGGGAATTACGTTGGTTGGTGCCTCCACGAGGAAATCGGGTTCTCCGAGCTGCCACTCGAACTCCGGGTCGATCGGCACCTGCTCCAGGGGATCGACTTCCCCATCGCCCCTGGGCGCCCCTGCTTCCATCCAATGCAGCAGCTTCTGTTTCTCCTCGGCAGAGAGCTCGTGTGCGTTTGCGGACGTGCCGGACTCCTCATCCACCTGCATCGGGGGCATACGCTTGTTAAGCACAACTTCGCGCACCATGGGTGACCAGCCAAGCAGGGAGACATAGCTGTCGAACGGGAAAGGTCCGGCGCCGCCCCAATGGTGGCAGATCGCACAGTTATCAACGATGATGGGGGCGACTTCAGTACTGTAATCTGGCGGGTTTTGCTTATGCATTGCGAGGTCAGCATAGTCGATCTCACAGCCAGAGATTTCAGTGGTTACTGTATCCGAGGCGTCGCCGCTAACAACCGCCTGCAGGGTCGCGGCGAGCGTCTCTTCCACGCCACCTCGATAAAACAGGGACATACGCTCAGGATTGAAAACCAGCACTTCTCCGGCCGCGCTTACACCCAGGCTTTCCGATACCAGTTTGAGTTCATCGCCAAGCACCGGAAATGGTAATGACCACTGCAACTGTTCGCTGCGCGCGGCATCGTTGACATCCAGCGCCAGGAATTCGATGCGATCAGAATACTCATCTTGCAGACGAGCGAGTTCTGCAGCCTTGTCACCCATCGCAGAACAGGCGCTGTCGTAGGCTAGCAGGACCACCGCATCGCGATGCTGATAACGACTCAGCTGGTGGAAGCCACCTTCGGCATCGAGAAGCGCGAAGTCACCGACCCGCTCGGTTGCTGCCATGGTGGCGCCCGAAGCGAGCATAAGAGCCAGCGCGGTGCAGCTGTATCCAAGTTGGACGATTCGTTCTGTCAGTTTTGTATAGTTCATATGGCTCACCCGAAAATCATTGCGCCATGGGGCTAGTGCTGATGTGGGGGTTTTCAGTTTGCTCTCTCGTCCAGTTACGATCTGGCCTGTTTAGGCCACCCCTGGCAGGCCCGCCGGCGTTGTAGATACCTCCACGCAGTACATAAAGGAGATAGTCTGATTCATCGGAGAGTTTGGAATTCTTGTCGGTGTAGTCCGCTACTGCTTTCTCGATCTCCGGCCATCTGTCTTCCACCTCGGGGTGGGCGAGAATATCCCCGATTACTACCTTGAGCAGTTCCAGGTTATCGAGAATATAGGCGGCGTCCGGATGAAAGGTGTAGAAATTGGGCGCGATCACCGGATTGGTCGGTATATCACTGGGCAGGGAGACCAGGCTGCCATGCAGGCGTGTAATCTTCTCGCCATAGATATTCAGCAACTGGGTGATATCAGCATCCCGGGTTTCCGCATCCGGTGACGTGATCAGGATTTCAAGCAATGCAATCTTCAGCCACTGGGAAGCCCAGGTAAGCCCACTGAGTTGAGGAAAGCCCGCCTTGTAGGCATAGGCGTAATCATGATCTGAAAGCAGCTCATCCGATTTCGGCTTGAAGGCGACCGAATGCTGGTCGTCGGCAAGATAGGCGGCTACTGCTTCGGACACTGCCAGTTTCTTGTCCTCGTAGACGGGATTCAGGTAAATCTCTATGAGTTGCTCGACAAACTGTCGACCTCGCTGCAGCGCCTCTACCGCAACCGGAGGCAGGTTACCTACATCCGCAAGCGCGGTCCGCACAGTCTCCGCATTGTGGTCCTCCCTGATTACGCCGAGCAATCCTGGTATTGCCCTGCTCTCGAAGACACGGTGCGGCCCAAGCATGGCAGAGTGATCTCCCGCGGAGTGGTAGTGCGAACCTTTGGTTTCCTCAAGCTCGGCGAGAGTTTCAAGCAGGACGCGCTGACCGATGGCTGCGGTGGGTGAAGAGTTTGTGATGCTTATTTCTTCGTAGGCCCTGGCCTGCACGACATCGTGCGCCAGCAACAATTGTTGCAGGTCAGGATAATTCTGCTCGAGTGTTGTTAGCTCGGCTGCCTGTCCAGGAATGGTACCCAGTACAAACACGAGCGAGCCTAACACTCCCTGGATGATTCTGTTGTCGGTCAATTGTCTAGTCATCACACTGTTCCGCAGTTCTCGTTGAGCGGCTCTCCTTGAGCAACCACCACATTACGGCCTTTTTCGAGGGCCAAGTATATTCCAGCGCGGCGATAATGGTAGCTGCGACATAATGCCTCAGCGCCCGGCAGCCGGCCGCGCATACTCATTAAATGTTTTGTTTTCAATGGATTACAAGGAGAGTAATGGAAAGGCCTCTGGCCGTTTATTACACATTGCTACATTTGCAAGAGGAATTGTCGCGGAATGAATTTCATTACGGGTTCACAGAAAGCAGTGTGGCTGCGGCATTTTGTCATCTTGTTCCACGCAGCATTCAAACTTAGCCTAGGTACATCGTGTGGCCATGCCTGCACAAAAATCGAATGGAGATCACCGCAATGAATGCAAGCCTTAAACTGTTGATCGTCAGCTCCGTACTTGCCCTCGCGGCTTGTCAGTCTTCCCCATCGCCCTCGCCCCTGCTGTCGGCCGAGCCCGAGATTGGCGCGTCGCTCACTCGTGCTCCACGAACGCTGCGCTTGTTCTACTCAGCCCTGCCTGATGTATCGAGAAGCAATCTTAGACTGGTTGGTCCGTCCGGTGAATTGGCATTACGCGGGCTGCATACCATGGCGGCAGACGATCTGATGATAGAAATACTGGATGAGGTCACCCCGGGAAGTTACACGGTTTACTGGACCACCGCCGTTGGTGAAGACCCTGCACTGCACGAGGGTAGCTACGAATTTAGCTACACCCCGTAAACAGATTCGCCGGCCGTGTCAGCTGACACGGCCCTGCGATGTGGTTACCTGTGGACCCAGGCTGACGAGTAAGTAGTTATGAACGCAAACAACGTGGGCTATACAATCGAAGCGCTTCGCAATAGCGGAGGAACGTATTCCCGGGACCTGCTGCAGCAGGCCGTCGATATTTACAAGGCCAGTTTCGAAGATGAGGTTCCACTGTCGCTGCTGGCGAGCGCGGCGCGATCTTTCAGATCCTCTGAACTAATGCGCAGCCTGCTGGATCG
>Ga0181590_10000125_pt1 | contig 50790 bp, 69 predicted proteins | sample 071ome_34_FD_132446 | JGI IMG/M metagenome (GOLD analysis project Ga0181590, IMG submission 132446) | Coastal salt marsh microbial communities from the Groves Creek Marsh, Skidaway Island, Georgia - 071411BT metaG (megahit assembly) | ecosystem: Environmental > Aquatic > Marine > Intertidal...
CAAGCAGGAATCAACCACGCAAACCGAGACTGACAGCATAGGAAACATGAAGACCATAGGCGAAGCACTTGGCTGCGTATTTGCCCCTCAAACCTGCAAAAAATAACCAAAAGAGATAACTACTGCTATTATTAAACTCAAACCCTTAACCCGGGAGCAGTATGGCAAAGATGCGAACTTTTACCTTTACCGATGGTGAAAAGGTAGAAACACGAGAAGCAGTAAGTTACAAGAAAGCAGTCAAATCATTCCAATCAGGTACACAGAGCACGTTCGTTAGAGTAGAATGGGAAGCCAAGAAGGGCGGCATCTACGAAATGATTCAACCACTACCTATGGGTAGAAAAGTAAGACAGGCCGCGGCAGCAGAAAAGAAAAGAGCCGCTCTAAAGGCCAAGGCGGGAGCATAACATGGCTGGAATAAAGCAGAGAGGAATACTAACAAATCACCTCAAGAAGTATTACAACGATCAGGAAGTTGTTCCTGCTATGTGGATTAGAGGATCCAAAAAGGGCGTTATGGTTGCCCAATATAGGGAAAGCGGAGATTTGGTCCTGGACAAAAATGGACAGCCCATACTCTATAGAAGCGTGTGAATCCATATGAAATTACCAGTAAGCCTGTCCTAAATCCAAAACCACAAGGACCGCTGGCAAGCATAACCATTTTTCTGGCATTTTGGTTGGTGTTTAGCCTATTGTGTATTCTATAAGCCTAACGTAAAATAGCGTTATATGCGCTGTTAATTCTGTGATAGTGTTTGTGGTGCGTGTAGCACTAAACACCGCTGTATGACGCTTAAAATGCGTTTAAGACGGTGTTTAGCACGTGTTTAGACTACTGCTTGTCTGGTGTAACTATGTTGCTGATAGCGTCTGCTATATTTTGGAATAGATTGGAAACTTGTTCTTTGTTTCTGTTCAATTGAGCCTTTCCGTCCGCCCAGTTCTTTGCCTGATATGTTTTGATATCATTCCATTCTGTTTGGGCTATATCCAATACCTTAAGATGTAAGGGTTTTGGTTCCGGAAGCGTTTGATTGGTTTCTGCACCTGCTTGATTAATCAAGCCTATGAATAGTCCCACTAATATTATTGTTATTACTATAACTGCCTTCTTGAATTGTTTTTCTATCATGTTTTGCCTTTTGTTATTGTTATTGGCCTGCTTGGAAGGATTCGAACCTCCGGCCTTCAGTTCCGCAAACTGACGCTCTATCCAACTGAGCTACAAGCAGATACTATCTACTATATAGGATAACTCGTTGAATGTCAATTAAAAACTACAGGTAACTTCGCCTTTTGGCGATACTTTTACGGGCAGCCTTTCCTCAATTTTGGATTCGGATTTGGGTGTTTCACCTTCCTTGGCTTCGGGTTTGGATTCCACGGTAACGCCCGGATTGAATGAGCAGTTCTGTATGTTTCTACCGCAGCCTGCTAAACCTATAAAGATGAGAATGATAAACAACAGAAGTATGATTTTTCTTTCTAATCTTTTGTTCATTAATCAATTACGTGTTGTGCTATAACCATCATGCTTAACCAAATCCACAGTGTGTTAAATCCCACCAGCGTTGGTAATAGTTTCTTATTGCTCGCCCAAATTAGCATTGCACTGGTTATTAATGCAATGAAGTACAACTGCCAAATATTTATTCCAAATATTAGTCCCGGAACTATGATAATAGCCTTGGCAATCCATGACACTGCTTCTATTATGTTATAGTTGGTCCAATACTTTCGATCCAACCACATGGAATATGATTTCTTTATTTCCTTCCAACCTATGTGGTTATAGATTATTAGGACAAGAATAATAGATGCAGAAGTTGCTAATAGGACTTGTTCAATGCTCATTCATCTAAAATGTATGCGTAATTAATAGTATCGGAATTTTCTCTATACTTAAATGCACCATTGCTTAGATGAAATTTTTCGGCCATCTCGGTCTTTGGACTAAGAGTGACCACATTCTTTATGTTTTTATTTTTCTCAAGGATCCAATCTGTTGCCTGATTTATTATTGTTCTACCGCTGCCCTTTGAATAACTCCAAACGGTATAGAACGTTACGGTATCCGAATCATCGCTTGATTTATTCTGCATGTCGTCGATGCTTTCAGGAATGCCTTGTGTGTATCTAACACAACAAACTGAACCAAGTGAATCTTTATTCCAATAAGCAAACATCTGAGAGTGTTCGTTAATTCTAAAATCCAATGATAAATTTTTTCTAATAGGATCGTCTTTTATAATTTCCGAGATCCAGTTGTCTTTGTCGTTAATGGGTTGAAGCATAAAAATTCTTTCCTTTACCTAACAATATTTACTCTTTAATCAAGAGCATTTGCTTGTTCAAGGCTAAGTTCTTCGTCTTCAAGTTCTTTTATGGTATCATTTAATTTGTCAATTAATCCCATGTTACGCAGAACTTTAAATACCAAATTTTCAGTTGACCACTCTCCGGCTCTTTCAAGACCCGCCTTTCTCATCTTTGTAATTTTTTCTTTAACTTTTCTTAATTGTGTAGTATCTTTTGAAAGTAGTGCAGTTTCTATGTCATGTATTAAACTATCTTTCTTAACTTCTACCGAACCATCATTAACCTTGGGTTTTGTTTTCTTTGGTTTCACTAACCATTGTCCTGCAAGTATGCTATACACACCGGTAGAATGATGTGGTTCTTTTTCTCCCTGTACGTAACATTCTACAGGTAATCCTTTTATTGTTATGTTGTGTTCCTGCGCCCATAGTGCTTTCTTGGCATTAAACAATTCTCGCAGTTCATCACTTGGTTTGCCTTTAACAATTATATGTAAATCAAGATCAGAATATTCAGTCCAAGTATAGTTTGCATTGGATCCCGTGATAGTATAATCAATTACATCAATATCTATTCCTATGAACTCTTGGAATACTTCTGCTATCTCGATTAGTTTTGATTTGACTTCAGGTTTTAGTTCTTCCTGTGACCAAATTTTTGGATTGAGACGTCGATTGATTGTGACGTAATCTACTTGTTCGAATATGTGTCTAATGCGCATATCATTATTTAGCCCACATTAAATGATATGTTGTTGCTAAGTTTTGATCAAAAAACTCAACTATGAGTCGGCTTCCGCCTGTAAACATCTCAAGAGTTAGTTGGCATAGTTCCGGATCCTGTTTATTGATCCATTCTATGTGATCAAGTCCACATTCCTTGTGTACGGCCGGCCAATCTATGTCGATATAATTTTGTGGTCCTTTAGAAGGAGTCCACTGATAAAGTGTAATGCAATCCTTAGAGTTCATCATCAGCACCCATGTTACCCAATATTTCTCGAAGTTTAGTAGATTCTACTTTACCTCTTACTTTGCCTAAGGATGCTCCCTGTGTGGGATCATCTGATGGGGTGCCTTGAACTTCTGTTTTTCTCTTGATCGAATCTATAATACTGCTGCTGCCTCTGTTATTACCATTGTATGACTCTTGTTCTTCTTCCGGAAGATCCGTAATTCTTAAAGTATCGATATTAAATTCAAGATCAACTTTTTGTCCAACTCCAGAACTACTTCTTGTTTTCATTAACTGTATTTGATAGCGTCCACGCTCACGCATTGCACGACTTGTAAAAATACCAAATACGTTGTCAGCAGTTTGAATCTTACTTAATCCTCCTGATATGTGCGAGTGATCAAATTCTACTTCTTCAACTGCACCTCTGTTTAACTGTGCCGCAGTTACAAATACACACTGTAATTCCATCGCTAAGTTACGCAGTTCTTCCGACACATACTTGTCCTTGACAAACAAGTTTTCTGCACTAATTCTTTTTCCAATTGGCATTAATAAATCAAGATAATCAACCAACAGTACATCAACCCTTCTGCCAGTCTTAATTTCGTATTCCTTTAGGTATGCTCTAATGTCATTGGCTGTCTTACCACTTGGCATATACTTGACTTGCAATGCACCTGACTTCTTACCAATCATTTTGACTTTCATTTCAACATCATCGATGTTCTTGAAAATGTCTCTTGTGCTAATGCCTGTGGTCATCGAATCAACACGCATACTAACCAAGTGTTCTGAAAGTTCCAGTGTTAGATAAACAACATTCAATCCCTGTAGTGCCCAGTTCACGCCCAAGTTTGCAAGAAACAACGATTTACCTGCACCTGAACCTCCTGCAAAAATATTAAGTTCACCCCTGTTGAATCCACCAAACAATTTCTTATCCATAGTTGCCCAACCAGTGCTTACCTGTCCATTCTTATCCTTCAGCCCCATCAATCTACCACGCGGATCAGCAAAGTAGTCTGTTCCCATATCACGTGCCAAACCAATCTGCACTGCTTCCTTGACCATTGATTCCACTTGGCCATAGTCATTCTTTTCTAATAAATCTGCTGAATTAATAATTGCACGTTCCAGTGCCTTGTGCCTTGTAAAACTTTCAAAGTCATCCATTAACCATTGCATATGACCTTCCTTAACATCCAACGGTCTTGTTAAGTCTGTTCTACAACTTGCATTTACTGTTTCATAGTCAGGCATTACGTTATACTGCTTTGTATATTCATTTATGAACTGTGCGGCATCCTGTAGTTTTCTATCAAACAGTGTGTGATCAAAAATGCCCTGACAACGCACAAATGTTTCTGCGTCATTCAGCATCATTTCCAAATATACTTTTTGGACTTCGTAATCGTAATTCTTAGTAGTTGCCATTAATATTTTTTACCTTCATACTTAATTATTTTATTAGTATACACTCACACCATACTTGTGAGCAAACTTTTTTGCATCCTTTTCATCATTTACCATGGGTTTTCCTTTAATATTTAAACTGGTATTCAATAACATTGGACAGCCTGTTTTGGCATACCAACGTTCCAAAAGATCTCTTAAACCAGGATGATCGCTTTTGGTAACTGTTTGTACTCTGGAAGTTCCGTCCACGTGAACTATGGCAGGAAAGTCATCTTGTTTTCTGCATTTGGCCGTAAACTGCATGTAAGGTCCTATATCTCCATAAAAATATTTTTCAGCATGCTCTGCCAAGATTACAGGAGCAAATGGACGATATCTCTGCCTCTTTTTAATCTTGTTCACCTTGTCCTTCATGTCCTTGCCTCGCGGATCCGCAAGTAAACTCCTATTGCCTAATGCTCTTGGACCAAATTCTGCTCTTCCATTTGCAACGCCCACAATACCTGTGTCTTTTAATTCTCTAAATAGATCATCCACCGGATATTCACCTACGATGTCGTATCCTAAATATGGACTCTTCCATTGTATGTGTTTTTGTTTCTTTGCTAAAACAGCACCTACACTTGACCCTGCATCACCCGGATTAGGCATTATCCATATGTTATCATAGTAAGCGTATGCCTTGCTGTTTGCCTTACAGTTTAACGCACAGCCTCCCATTACAACCAAGTTCTTGCTCTTGTAGGTTTTGTGACAATATTCAACTAACCCTAAAAATATATCTTCGTATATGCTTTGAGTTGCGGCTGCAATGTTAAGTTTATCGGTCCATCTATTGTAACCTTCCAAATACCACTTACATCCTCTGTGTAAATTTTTTTTAAAGTTGACGTTAGGAAAAGTCCAATGGCTATGAGGACCCAATTCAAAAAATGTTTCACGCATATGATCGTAGTGTTTTCTTACATCACCGTATGCACTCATGCCCATGAGAATGTATTCATCCTCGTTGGGTTTAAGTCCGACCCTTTGGGTCATAGCACTATACCATAAACCTATACTGTTAGGATATTCCTGCGAAAATACTTTTGTTAGTTTGTCTCCCTTGCCTTCCCATATTGTAAGAGTCTCCCATTCACCTATGCTATCTATGCAAAGTACAGTTGCATCACTAAATTTGCTGGTATAATATCCTGCCGCAGCATGGCTTTCGTGATGGCTACTGTAACCTATGGGTGCATTAATGTTAAATTGTTTTAGGTATGTCTTAACATTATTTTCATTCCAGTTCCAACCTTGACCTGCATAAAGTTGCCTTACAGTCTTCTTGAAAGGTTTCTCGTACCAAATAACTTCGTTTGGTTCCCCCCATTGTCTTGCATAGTCAAGTATTCCTTTATTTAAATGGGGATCGTTCTTAAGTCCACTGAATCGTTCAGTATGGCTGGCAAATACTAATTCGTTGTTGTCAAATACCGCTAACGAACCGTCGTGGCTGTTAGCGGCTATTCCCCATGTTATCATCTATTGTGTGTACTCGTGTAAAGTTTATCTAACAAATAAAACCAACCACCGTTAATGATAGGTTCTATAAGTGCGTCGAGAGCAGCAAGTTCTAAGTCTGCACCCGTAATTAATCTATTGCATGTCATCGCAATGACAATGTGTCCTATGGTATAAATCACAGCCCTTGCAAAACTGCTGTGTCCTATTAATTTTTTAATAAGATTAAATATACCAACCCTAAATTCGGTCATTTGTATATAAACGGATCCTTCTTCCTCATTTCTTTTATTTTCTTTTTCAATTTATAGTTATTATAAATTTGCTTGAACCAATCTATAATTTTTTTCATGCCATCTCCTTAATAAATTTTTGTTCAAGATTTTTCCTTGCAACAGAAAGTTTAATAGATCCGGCCTGTGCTGTTTTTATTGCATCAACGATAACAAATAGTTTTCCGTATCTGTTGACAGCATCAGCAACATCCTTAACTTCTACATCCCAGTTAGGAAAAGCAACACTCCAGCCATATTCTTCTGCTTTCTTAATTAAAGAAAGTCCTGCCTCGTCTTGATCTGGTATTACTATAACTTCATGACCAAGACTTTGTATTATTCTAAACTGTTGTTCTGAAATATTGTTTGTTAGCAATGCTACACCGTTAATGGACAGTGCATCAAAAGGACCTTCAGTCACAAAAATATACTTCTGATCCTCGGTTTGTGCATCAACATTAAAAACAAACTGTGGATGATGATCACTAAGATACTTGGGTCTTCCGCTTCTTACTTTACGTGCGGTATTGCCGACAATTTTTCCATTGTAATAAAAAGGCATAATCACCCTGTCATTATATCCTTCTAATGGTGACCAATAAAAGTTTTTACTCAGAGGATCAAATCCTCTGTCATAAATGTATTCCACAACCTTTGCCAAGTTCTGTTCATCTTCTTTGTTATCTTTAAAATCAACTTCCAACCATTCTGATATAGGCAAACTGTGTTCTGGTAATTGCTTTTCAGAAAAGGTTATTCTTGCCTGTGATTCTCTGGGTTCGTATTCTGGAGATTCGGTCTTCAGTGCTTCAAATATCATTTGATTAATTGTATCTTCGGATGCACCTAACCATCTACACAAGGATTTAAATTTTTCTGAAAGTTGTCTTCAAGGTTGCCAACTTGCAGTAAATTTACAATTAAAACAATTGTACACGACACCCGTATCAAAACGCACACCCCCACGCTTTCTTTTATCGTGACTATGTCCTCTATGATGACAGCAAGGGGCATTGAATGATGTCCATCCGCTCGGGCTTTTTTTGGCTCGAGGTGGCATCAGACTTGTGAATTTATCGATTACGAGTGTCATACTGTAAGTATACTATCTATACAGTATTTTGTCAACTGTTCCTGTATTATTTTCGTCCGGAGTGTGCTTAATTCTAAACCAATTATATCTACCAGTAATATTCTTATAAGTGATAGATTGGCTTGAAATTATATTTTGGGTATTTAGATCCGTCCAAACAGCATTGCCTGGATTTGCGCCGTCATCAAAACTTCCTTGAAGCACAACGTCTCCAATATAATTGCTAAAATAAAATTGGAAAGTGTGTGTGCTATTTGGGTTAGTCACGTTTGGTTGTGCGTTAATAATGCTACTTTCAAAAAATGTAGGAGTTTCATCATAAGGAATTGTTTTAGCGAAATGATCCACTAATGTAGTTTCGTATGAACTTCCGTCAACATCTCCTTCCACTTCAAGTGTGCCAACGCCGCCAAATTGACTGTCAAGATACATGATGTTTGATGTTGTAACTGTGTATTGTGTGGTTCCTATTATTGTATCTCTTGTTTCTTTTACCACACTAAAATCGTAAAAACCTGGTTCGATATCTATCATATCGTCTCTTGTTAGAGTAACATAATGCCTTCCTTTCGTAGCATCGTCTGTTGATAGATCCTTTTGTAATTGAAGGCTGTTATCTGATTTATTAATCAACTTGAATACCAGGGTAGTTCCTGAAGTATTATAAGCCTTCTGATCGCCATTTCTTGCTTGGAAGTCAATGCGATTATCAACGCTTCTGTATATCTTTATCTTGCGATTATAAACCATTCTGAACCTCTCATTTTTCCAACTGGCTGAGTCAATTGCGTAGACGTCCAGTCGATTTGGATATAAATATATTGAATTAGTTTGCATATGAAAAACATAACCCTTTTGTGTATTTATCGATGAGAATAACAAAAAACTTACAGGAAAATTTCCCTTTTATAAGCGTTTTAACACACGCAGATAAGGAATACGTTGGTATAATCATTAACCAAGACTCCAACGTGACCAGTTTCTATGATTACGAAGCATTGGAAACTGACGCCGAAAAAGAAAGGTTATTAGAGCTGGGCGAAGCATGGTGGTGGGAGTCAAATAGACAAATCCCTATCAACATTTTTTTAAGAAACGAAATTTCTGCTTTTAAGTACGCCATTAGAAATTATACCACAAAAGATGTTAAAATAATACTTGGTCCTGTAACAAGTCTTAACAATATCATCATAAAAAGAGTTAAAAGAAAGAGCATCACTTTAGTCCGTAAACCTTCTTAAGTCCCACATACGTAAAATAATCAAAGATTAAAAACATAAAGAACAGTCCCACCGGAGTCAATTGTATTCCAAACAGCATGGGCAATGCCACCAGTATAATTGCCATTCTTATCAGATAACTCAGAGCATAGAATTCCGGAACGATCCAAAATGGCCAAGACCCCATTCTTGGCGGCTCGTTATTTCTGTAATCTTCAAATTCGTAATTTGTCATGGATGCTGATGACTCACTTGTTCACATATTAAGTTCATTTGTACAACCACAGCAACCGCATATGCTGTTGCATGTGACTTCTTGAAGAAGTATTCGTCACCTTCAGGTTTTGTCCACACTTCTCTTAGAACCGTGTCCCATGGTTGACCAATCAAATGTCTCTTCGCTGGTCTTATCATTGCCAGAACTGCTGCCAGTTGTGGTATTGTGTTTGGTTTCATCTGTCTTAATATCTTTCCATGTCCGTTGACGTGAAACAGCAAGTCTGTGAAATCGTCCTGTTCGAGTAGTTCCCATAGAGGTTCTCTTTCCATTAATTGATTAAGATGTTGTTCATTTTTTATACCTGAATACAGTGTGACATTTAAGAAATCAATCTTAAACAGTCCTTGTTCTTCTGCCTCTTCATACGGAATAGCACAAACATTTTCTAAGGCGTTCAATGGAACTTCGTGCATGTAAACGCCAGTGTTATGCTTGACGAGTTTTCCGTCATCTTCCCTGCTGGCTTTCACATATTTAAAATGTGAAAGTGCTTGTTCCCTATCTATAAAATCTATATCAATATCAGGCATCGTTTATAATTTCTTCTATTAGAGGATAAAGTTTATTCTGTTCTTTAAGGTATTTTGCCACACCATGATTGGCTCCTTGAATTACTATTTTTTTAATATTAGATTTTTTAGGAATCATGTCAATGTGTTTTTTATCTTCTTTATCGTTTCCACTTATTATATAATACTTTGTTTTATCATTAAATTCTAAATGTTTATTTTTCCATCCATATTTTTCAGAAATAATTTTTTGATACCCATTCCATCTCTCTTCCCACGGTACTATGTCAGGATGTAGGCTGTACTGTGTAGCAAATGCAATTGCTTTTTTTACAGGATAATACTTTGCGAACATTATCGCACTAAATGCTCCCATGCTATTTCCTAAAGTAATTACATTCTCGTACATTTTTATCTTTTCAATTATTTCGTCAGTATCAACATTGTTAAACCAACTCTTGCTTTTATCAATAAAAAATAAATTATCATAATTTTTGAAAGATTTAATCTTTCGAAACTCCTCCGTCTGTATTCCACCAAGTTGATAACCAACACCAGTGAAACTTATTATGACTCCCTGTTTCATATTTCTTTTTCTTCTTGTTCATCGGGGTCTACTTCTTTCCATTGTTTATAAATTTCGGCATTCCCAGTTGCAGTATAACACTGTCCAGTTTCCATGTCAATCACTTTCCATTTTTTAGGACATTTTGTTAGAATTGTAAGATTTACAGGCTTATCCAATTCTTCAACTTCGGTTCCGTTCTTTAAAATTCTTTTCTTCATTAGGATAATTTCGCTTCCTTTATGATGTCTTTTACCAATTCCATATCCGCCGGATATTTTTTGAATCTCTGCATCCAAAAGGTTGGATCAATCGTTGGAGATACTATCTCAAGTTGTTCGTCGTTAAAATTCTGCAACATTTCCTTGCCGGATTTTGTGTTCAAGAGTAACCAAGGAGATATCTTTCCTTCCTTGATATCGTGTGTTGCTCTATTAAGATTAACATATTTGAAATAATGAGTCCACTGTGCTTCCTTGTTATCTGCCCAGTCCATCATTGTTTGTATTGTTCTCTGTATTGCACCGTCTGCTGGTTCGATCTTTATCAATTCTTGTACATAAGTGTCATATAATTCGTCTCTGCACCAATGATCTAACTTAACTCCGCTCTTAATTACAAAGTCTATAAACTTTTCTGGATATATGGGTGCTGTGTTGGACATGAAACTGCCAAACTTAACGAATGCATTATAGTAAGGACTCGTTGCGAAATCGTCGAATGTTTTTTTCTTGGCGTTTTTCTGAGAAATTTCGTAAAAGCGTTGGTAAGTTAACAGTGCTAACTGGACATGCTTTTCGTCTCTGGAAAGGTATCGTCTCTTTTGTTCACAGACATGCACCAGCAGAGTTTTTTCTCTGGTAAATGATTTTTCGCAGTAGGTACACTTATAGTTTGATGTCATTGACCTGCTTCTTATCCCATCCAAGTTCCTTACAGTATTCCTTAATTTCCTTATCCGAGGTAATTTTTGCCATGGTAGCAATATCAGCCATCTTCATGTTAGGAAATAGGTCTGCGAGAAACTGTTCCTTCTTATTTTTTTCCTTGATTAACTTTAACCACTTGTGGAAAAATATTTTCTTTGACTCATGGCCACAACTGCATGCCAATTGCCAGAGTAATTTTGGATGTTTATTCAGCAGTAAAAATAGGTTTTTATTAAATCTTTCATTTCCAAGCAGCACAAAGTGCTCCTTATCTTCTCTTGAGCCTTGTACGCTGCTTATATAGCGATTAAGAGTATAAAAAACGATACTCTTGCGCTGTTCCTCGTTCAGTTCGTCCCATATATGCTTTGCATTCATGTCAACGGCTGCGAGTATTTCATTTAATTTTAAGCCTTGTCCTGCCATTTAGTTTTTGTCCTGTTATTCCCACCAGTTTGGTTCATGTTCTTTACTTAATGCATATATTATTTTAACTTCTTTCAGTAATTTTTGCAAGGCCTTATTTCCATTTTCGGCCATTTCGGTAATTTCATGCCATTCGTGATCCAAGATGTAATAATCTGGATATTTTGGTTTTTCTATGCACTTTCTTTTACCGGTTTTAGTATCTCTTTCATAGACAGTTAAGCCTCCGTCGGGCGATTCGTAAATTTTAACCATTTTTATTCTCTGCCATTAGATAAAAATTCTTAACGGGCAGATCCTTTTTTAATTGTTTGCTAAATTTTGAAAAAACTCTGTAATCTTCCTTGATTATTTCATAACCAAACTGGGAAAATTTGTCCTTCCACCATTTTGGCTCTTGTTGAATGAGATGAGCATTTCTTCCATCTGGTAAAATCAATTTTGCTGGAGCGCAACTGATCAAATGATAGACGTATTTGCTTTTTTGTGAAAGTTCATAGAAAGTTTTATCTAATAAGTTTGGTTCAATGTGTTCAAGAACGTCCGTTGACACAATTAAATCAACAAAAGGATAGGATTTATCATATTCGGGGTTGGCTGGATCGTATCCAAAAATATTTCTTGCTGGATATTTTGATCTTAGTGTTTCAACAAGGTTTCCTTTTCCGCAGCCAAAGTCAAGAATTGATTTAGGATTGATGTCAGCAATAAATTTTTCAAGATAATCGGGCAGTTTTCTTCTCTTTCCAAATTTTGTCTTGGAATGTATGCTTGTTAATATCTTTTTGTATTCTTCGCTGATCATTTAATATTATTCTTCCATCATTTTGTGATATGCCTGTTTATCCTGTGATATCAAATAGCAGTCTGCTTGTATTTGATCTATCAAAGACTGTATCTGTAGATCACGCTCGGGTGTTTTAGGCTGATTATATTTTAAATCTCTTAATTTCTGGACGTCTTTATTAATACTTTCCATCTTGTCGCAGAATGCAGAAATTTTATGCAGCATTTTGTTCCTCCCACTGTTGTTTGTTAACCTTGATACAAATGGCTTCGTGCCTTTCGATAAAAGGTTGTAGATAATCTGGATAACCTACGGATTTACCTCCGTTATTGGTTTTAATAAAAACTTTATTGGCAAACTTAAAACAATCATCCAGAAAATACTTCCAATCAAACCCTTCCTGTCTATCAAATTCAGTTCTTGTGGACATAATCATGTCATACTTTCTTGGTAAATTCATAGATTCGTTAGGTTTGATCCATAATTCAAATCTTTTTAAATTTATTAGTTCACAACATTCAATAAACATTTTTCCTGTAATATCTTCAGTGATATCAGTTCCTTCAACTTCATATCCTTTTTGCATCAGTAGATATGGAAGCATACCGACACCCGTTCCAATGTCTAAGACACTCTTATCATTAGAATCAAGACCGCATACTTCAAGGATGTGTGTTTTTTCATTCCAAAAACGATCCCATCTTCTAACGTATTTTGCTCCACGATATTTTTTGTCATATCGCATGGCGATCTCTGTCATTTTTTGTTTGTACTCTTCGAAAGACAGCATTTTATTTTTTCTCCTATACAAAAAACTTCTTAACAAAGTTTTTAATTATTATGTTGACTATAGATCTTTTTACGTGGCGCGGTGTATCATCTTCATAGAGAGTTGGAAAGTCAAGATGAGACCCAACCCATCTTACCATTTCGTAACTTGGCCAGTAATACGAGTCCTTTGGTTGATGAGTTTTAAAAAACTCGTCAAGTGCAACTCTTAATATTGATTTGCTCACACAATCACTTACTATTGTTGGTCTTCCTAAAAAAGTAGCATTAAGAGGAACAGGACTTAACGTAAAAATAATTTTCTTATCAGATCCGGCATACTGTTTAATTAAGTCATAAATTCTTTTCATGTTATTAACATTTTCTTGAACTGTAGATGTAACACATTCATGTATTTCAGGATCAAAAAGTTTCATAGGAACGCCTCTCCAAAAAACTCCTTTGGTTTTCTTATCCCTCCATACTTCTGCCAGTCCAAAAGTAACAACAAATGCATCAGTTTTCTTAAATGCTTCTAATAATTTTTTCTGTTCTTCTTCGGGTTCCCATTTAAATGCTCCTGCATTAGGATCGTTGTCATACCAATAAGCATCTGAACTTCGATCACCAGTTAATGCCCATTCAAGATACTGTCTGACAGCAAATGAATTATTCAATCCTTCAGGAACCTGAATGTATTCGCTTTTTTTCTGCAAACTTTTAAGTGCTAATCTAAGTTCCATTGCAAAACATGAGCCCATGGTTAATACTTTTGACTCATTTGTAAAAATTGGTTTTTCTGGTCCGTGTTCCGCAAACACATAGTCTGTTGCTAATTTTTCAACATCGTCAAACTCTTCTTTGGTTCTTGGAAAGAATCTTATTAGGTCATTTGTTGCCCATTTTTCTTTTCCGATATCTCCTGCTGATGCTTTACCACTTGCTGAAGTATTTGCTGCCACGTGTGCAAGTTTTTGTTTTGATCCTGCCATTTATTTCTCCGAATATTTTTTTAATAAGTGTGTAAGAGGTTTGCCTTCCAAGCATTCATCTTCTCTCCATTGGCAATAACCAAGATTATTTAACCACTGTTGTCTTTCAAACAAAATAGGATTTTCAAGATATTGCAAAGACTTATTTGAAACATCCCATGCCATTGAACTTGGACACATACTAAAAGTTGGTATTCCTTCACATACACTTTCTGTTAGTGCATTTGAATTAAATCCTACAACTGCATATGCATTGCTGAAATCTTTATATAAACCGTCACCTCCTGATATGGAACCTTCTTTTGACGGTGTATCACTAATTCTAATACCCTTAAGATTTAATGATTCGATAATTTTTATTTGTGCATCTTTTCTGCTTGGATGCGGTCTAATTACTATCTTTCTATCAGTATTTTTTCTAATTTCATTTATTGTATAGGACACAAAGTTTTCATAACTTCCGTGCTTGGCAATTAATTTAGTTAGGCTCGTATCGCCGGGTCTTTGTAATACAACAAGAATATAATCTCCCGAGGCATTCCATTCTTTTATTTCTATGTTCTGATCAGTTCTGATTTGATCCCATCTATCAGAAGGGCTATTGTTGTTGCAATAATCTCCATCATCTTGAAAATAACTGGTCCAACTCCATCTATGATATGCCATAGGATGTGGTGGTGTTGGCATGTTTCTTCTAAACACTGCTGACTCTACACATATAAAAGGTTTACCGCTATCTATTACATATTGATAGATGTTTCCAAGTTTCTTTTCTCTCTTGCCGCCCTTAATATTTGTTTGTAACAATATGTCCGCAGAATTAATTTTTTTCTTATTAGAAAAATCAACAACCTCTACAGACGAGGGAATAGGATGATAAGTCCACATTAGTTCTTTTATTGCTACTATTTTCATTTAATAATTTTTACACAAGTTTGTTGATGATTATTCCTGCTTATAATTGTAAACTGTCTATTTTCTTTTTCAACAAATTCTTTAAACGCCAAGTATTCGTGATCGGCCCATGTGTCATAAACAGTCGGACCCCAAGGATAAAATTCATCGAATACAATTATGGTTCCAGGAATTATGCAGTGTGACAAATTATCAAATATAACTTTTGCACTACCATATAGATCACCATCTACATGAAGAAATTTAATCTGCTTTGGATTTTCTTCCTGCTTATATTTTATAATTGTTTGATCAAACCATCCCTTCCATAATTTAACATTTTTGTTTACTTCCGGTAATTGATCTAAGGCAAAGAATCCCTTAGGACGCTTAATTCTATTCTTGTATCTTTCTTTATTTCGTGTAATCCAGTTCTCAGGCAATCCTTCAAAACTATCAAAACCATGCACGGTATCTTCTGAAAAGAAAGAACTAATTTCGTTGATAGTAGTACCTTGATAAACACCAAATTCCAATATACTTCCAGCAATTTTTACTTGCTCCATTGAATGTTTCAAATGATTTAATCTTTCATTAACAGCATATTCAAACTTCATCTGTTCAAAAGGAATATTCTGTGTTATTTGTTGAGCATCATGAAAGTGCTGTATGTCGTAGTTGTGTTTATCAATTATTATCATCTTCTTAATTTTGCCTTTGCTAATTGCTTGGCTTTTCCATCACCCTTACCGTGCCAAAAGTGCGAACCTATTCGGCTGTTGCCAAATGGATTCTTATTAGTTTTTGAGTGTGCATTTAAATCATCAAATAAATCCGGTTTGTTAAACGATTTTCTCACAGCATCAAATAAGAACGAATCGTGTGTTTCACTAATATTTACAAATTCACCATCGTAAATTTTATTCCAGTGTTCGATAAAATCTTTTGTTTCTTTTTTGTTGAGATTAAATGCAAGGAAACCACACTCACTGTAATTTCCTTTTCTACCAAGGTATCCTAATATCTTGTTAGGTTTACACACGGTGTCAAGGAATTGTTTATCAATCGGTTTAAAGCATAATGCATCGCAGTCCAGCCATATTAACCAACCGTCTTTCTGTGCATATGCTGTTTGTAGTAATGGAAATGTCTTGTGTACCCATTTAATGGCATGCTGTCTCCACCCCATAGTTCCGTTTGCTTTTGGATGATCCTTCCACTTTTCTTTAAATTCAGGCAGTCGAGGAACTGCCTTGTAAAGGTCAATCCAAATTACTCTATTACTAAAATTTTTCTTTTCTTGCTCAACAGTTTTATCATCCAGTTCGTGGAATAGGTATATCTTGGAACCCTTAATCCAGTTCTTATCTAATTCAGTAACTGTTTGTTTTGCAATTTCATTCCAGTAACGAGCATTAACACTTGTGAGTACGTTATACTCCATTCGCTTCACCTATTTTTTTACTGCTGTACCAATCGTTCTTCTTACGATATCATCGTGGTTGAATTCTGCCCAGTATAGTTCAAATGCCACACCGTCTTCTACACCTTCAAACTGATGAATTTTACCAGGCTTAACTTGTGTGAACTCACCCGGACCAAGGACTGTTTCATCTACCAAGCCTTCTTGGTCAGCGTCTTGCCATACACGCACAATCATTTTGCCTGACTCCACAAAGAAGCCATTCCACTTGTAACGATGCTCGTGTTCTGAACACTTATATCCTTTTTTAAACTCAATACGGTGAAACTCAAGCACACCGTTTGCATGGATCAATTCCGTCTGACCCCAAATTTTTCCTGCTTTCATAGTCATTTATCCTTCCTTGCCTTTCGGCGTTGTTACTATAATTATCACAATAATGCAGCCAAGTCAACGACTTCTGATTGCCTGCTTATTTCCTTGACAAAATAAGCACAGTGCGGATTTTCATTGTCATTTAAAGGCACTGTCAATAATTGTCCATTTTTCATTTTTGGAAAATACCAACGAACATCCTGATAGATGTTTATAATTTCAATTGGTAAAAATTCCGGTCTATACCCCTTCACAGGATTCATAGCAAATGCTTCAAACCCTCTTTCATTTATTGAAGTAAGTGGTAATACTTCCGGGTCCGATCCACATTCGCTATCGCCTACAAGTATACTCCAATCCAACGGCATCTGAATTTCATCTTTACCTATCTTCATTAGAATCGCCGGACTATTAAAGGATTCTAAAAAAATTAAAGGCATAAAAAAGAAATCAGGCTCTGCTGGAGTTGAATTATCAAGTACGCTAAATCTCGCTCCTTCGTCAACTTCTTCGGGTAATTCGTTTAAATCGAATGCCCTATTTTCAAGAGTCAATATTCTCATTATTTTTTCCTCATTATAACATTTCTGTGAGTGTTATCCCAGGCAGCAATTTCGTACCCAAGATCCTCACACCATTTTATCGCTCTTTCCTCGCCACGCTCCTGTTCAATTACAAGTATAGGATTGAATTTTTGAATAGTTTCTATGCAGCCTTTTAAAACTTTTAATTCGTAACCATCTACGTCTATCTTAATGTAATCAACATTCTCTAAATTAAATTCGTCAAGTGTATAAAATTGTTCATCATACCATTTTTCCTTAGGAATTTTTCCAGTGGTCATACTTCCTCCACCACTAACTTTTTCCACGGCATGCTTGTCTCCTAATGCACACTTGAAGTGTGTAATTTTTTTTAAATCAACATTTTTATGAAAAAGTTTTCTTCTTCTATAATCAAAACAAAATACATGCTCAAAATCTTTATGGAGATATCTTGCATATTCACCATCTCTACACCCTATATCAACAGCGTTCCTTCTGTTAGTAATAAAAGGCAAACTTTCAATCCAGGTTACTTTACAATGATGTTCTGGATATTCTCCAACTCCATCCTTGCTAATAAAATAATCCTTTTCATACCAATCCCAACTATAAGGATTTTCTTTGAATGATGTTGGCTCTATTGGATATCTGTTCATATGTTTACCTTTGTGACTGTGTGAGGATATTTCGCCTCTCTATAAAATCTTTTTCTTTCTGTTAAATGTCTTTTTGCATATTTGCAGGTTGATGTTATATCCCAAATTTGCACAAAGTCTTTGTCTTCTGCTTTTCTAATTCCGCGGCCTATACTTTGAATTACTCTAACAAAAGACTTGCCAGGCTCAATGAGGACGAGATTAAAAATTCTTGGAATATTAATACCCACAGCAGCAACACCGTAAGTGGCAATAATGATTTTACCATCCGAAGTTTTAATTTCGTCATACTGTTCTTTGCGTTCGTCAAGTTTCACATCTCCCTTAATAAATGTTGCTTCCGGTACGTTCTTTAATAGTTTTTTGCCAGTATCGATTCTATTGACCAAGACAAGCGTGTTACCATTCTTAGCAACCGCTTTTACATGATCACCGATGTATCTTAATCTTTTCTCGTCAGTAACTAACCAAGTATATTCTTCCTGATAGTTACGGAATTCTTCAATATCCTTTGTTTGTAGTATTTGTATGTCAAGTTTAGCCAGCACTCCTTTTTCCTGTAGATCGTGTGCGGATACATTGTTAATCACCGGACCTATTCCTGCAAGTATGCCTTGGAATTCCCATTGTTCCTTTGGTACGGTTCCAGTTAATCCCCATCTAATAGGCGCATTTCTAAAATTAACTGTTAGTAACTTTTTAAGAACATCGGCTTTGGCTTGATGGACTTCATCAATTATGACAGCTCTTACACCTTCTGTAAATTCTGCGAGTGTTAAACTATCGCTATCATAACTCTTTTTGTCTAATACATTAAGACTTTGCCAAGTACAAATTGTGTGTGTATGATTTAATTCTTTGCGGTCACCAAAATATACACCAACATCCAATCCTAAGTTTTTATAGTCTTCTTCGGTTTGTACCACAAGACTCTTATTAGGAACAATTACCATAGTTCGACCATACGGCTCGCATAAATGGCTTAACGTTGCTGTGGTAATTGTTTTACCAGCACCTGTCGCAACTTCTTGTAAAGATTGTGGATTTTTTAAAAACTGATTAACAACATCATACTGATAATCTCTTAGTACGATAGGCTGGCCTTCAAGTTGATGTCCTTTTGGCCATACTTTATTTTGATCTGCCCAATAGTTTTCAGTTATTTCATCAAAAGAAAATTGTTCGTTATTTCTGTTATCAATAACTTCAATATCATAACCGTCATTCTCAACTATAGGTAATATGATGTCAAGGTGTGCAAGAAATCCATTGCCACCAATACCAAAGAAACTTACGGTTCCGTCCCATCTTCCAAGTTTAAATGCTGGCATGTGTCGAGCATAAGGCAGATCGTATTTTAATTTATTAACGATCTTTCTTCGTGTCTCAACAGCCAACCCTTCAAATTTGATGTTGACTTCATCCTTTATTATAAGTTTACAGTTCGACAATATTTTCCTTCCTATTCATTGACGGTTGTATGTCTCCAACATATAAAACACAAGGATGAGATTTAAACATGGCTCTTACCGTTGTATTAGTTGTCGGATATAAATTATTACTTGCTACTATTGTAGCATAGTTTTGCGATTTAAACAACCACTTTGCTGGTTTAAATTGAAATATTAATACCTTTGCGGTGTCGATTTTTCCTCCAAAACCTTTATCTCTAACCCAATCGTTAAATTCTGGATTGTCTTTATTGGAAGTTCTAAAACAGACTCTGAAATCTTTTGGATTGTAATTTTCATTTTCAATAACTTCCGATAAAGATTTAATCCATTCCTCAACGTTGCTCGTTCTATCTAAAATTATACAGGTCTTTCCTTCCACGCTATAAACTAATTCAAGCAATTGTTTTTGATTTTTAATCCAGAAATGATTTGTTTCATTTGAACAAATTTTTTCCACAATGGTATTTGTAGGACCGTCAAAACAATGCCCCATTGATTTAGCCAACATCAAATCATTCTGTATATTACCAATTTTGTGCGTTTGAAAATATTCAAGAGATTCGTCCGTGGCATTTTTTAAAATAACTTCAGAATTTTTAATCATGGATTTTTTAATAAAGGATTCTTGATTATTCCATACTTCCTCTACTAAGGACATTGCTTCAACAAACGTGTCGTCAATTTCAAATTCGTGCTTCTTAGCAAATTCATAAAGTGCTATCAAATTCCATTCATAAAGAGAACACTTTCTTATTCTTCTTTGTTGATCCCATATGTGAGTTCTATCATACAGCGTATCCTTAAATTCTTCCTCAAACGTTTCCTTGAGTTGGTATGGAAATTTTAAACATACCCATACAGACCCATCGTCATTTTCCACCCATATTTTTTTAGAAAGATCTAAAACTCTAAATGGTTTTTTCCATATGGGATTTATAATATCGTCCTTATAATTAAAATAAGGTTCTACGACATTCTTGTACTTGTCAAGCAACTTAAGAATATAATTTGCTTGGTTCTGCGTAATTTGATTTCCGTCTCTTATATTTTGATAGAAACTATAGGTTGCTGACCTGTCATGAGGTTGTATTCCAATACCATTTTGTGATAAGGTATCAGCAAAATCTATAAAAATGTCTTCTATGTATCTAATTGCCATAACTACATTATACAGTGTTTGGAAAAACAAATCAAGAATTAATTTGTTTTAGAATGCTTTTTTCTAACCGTTTTACTGGAATTCCGTTAGAAATTTCCTCTAATGTCCACTCGGCGTGAGATAATTTTATAAGCCAATCTTCTCTATCAGGAAGATATGGATCTTTAATGTCATCCATTGTACAAGAAACTGGATGTGCTAAACTTGAACTATCACAAATGACCGGAGTTCCAGCAATTGCTGCATGTATGGGGGGTCCGCTGTTATGATTTATTACGACATGATAATCATAATCAATATCAAAGTCATCATAACTTCCTCTAATGTGTTGAGGAGTTTGTCTAAAAACATTTCTGTATTCGTGTTCTATTCCAGGAAGAGGACATCGAGGATGAGGTCTGATGTAGATGGGGTATTCACATTTTCTTTGAATTGTCTCAATTAAATTTGAAACCCAGTTGCTCATGGTCGGCATTCCCTCCCATTGTAAACTCTTGTTATGCTGTGTTGCAATCAGTATTGCTTTTTTTCTTTTTTCATTAAATGGTTTTAGTTCAATGCCTAATTTTTTAGGACGGTCGGCATCAAGATTTTCATCGTTAGCAAATTCTCCTAATCCGTTAATATGATCGAGACATATTCTCCAGGTGATATTTCTTTTAAAATTACCAACTTCAATAATTAGTAAAGGTCTATTTTTTTGTTTACACTCATGATAAACATTTAGATTTGACGCCATCCTGCCATGCCAGAGAACTGACCATATGACCGATACATCTTCGTCTTTGTTTACTATTTCGTGTCCTAATGCTTTCAATCCTAATTCAAATGCATTAAAAACTTGTGGACTATTGAGTGCACCGTATTCACGATAGAGTTTGAACTTCATTGGTTTCCTATAAATATTCGCATAGTATTTAACTGAAAAAGATGACCAAGTTTACAAAAAGAGTTACCAAAATGACCAGACCTCCCTTGGATGCCGTAGTTTTCGGAACTGCGTTTGGACATCTTGCTGATTTATTTGATATATATAAAACAGTATTTGTGTGTGGAGGAGAAATTCCGTCCTATAAAAGAAAAAATTTAATTTATAGAACAGATGTTCGTTCCACATTATCTTTATCAAACACGTCGATTGTTTTTGTGGATCTTGATAGGGTAAAAGTATTAGACGAGATTGGTCAACTTTTAACAAATGCTAAACCTGATATTATTGTTCAGGGAAAAGAAGTTATCCCAAGGGGATATACTGAAAATTTATATAGAATAGGATATAGAGCAGTAGAACAAAGTAAAAATTTTCATGTATGGAAGAAAGTACAATGAGCATAAGTGTAGTAACAACATTTCATAAGCCTGGATATGATTTATATGGAAAGAGGATGATTAAATCCTTTTTAGAAAACTGGCCAGAAGAAATTAAATTGTATGTATATGCAGAAGACTGTCAGGTGGAAGAATCGGCACCTAATTTAATAATCAAGGACCTTCATTCTGCAAGTCCGGAACTTGTGGCCTTTAAGGAGAGATGGAAAAATGTTCCTAAGGCAAATGGTGATGTTAGTTCTGATCCGATAAGAAATAAAAGAAGAGATAGCGGTAAAGGATTTAAATGGAATGCTATTAGATTTGCACACAAGGTTTATAGTATATTTTCCTGTGCTAATGAGTGTGGCAGCGATTGGTTGTTTTGGATGGATGCTGACACTTTCTGTCATAGTAAAATTACATTAAAAGATCTTGGAAGATTTCTTCCTGGAAAAAAAGAACTGTGTTATCTTGGAAGGAAAGGAAAGTATAGCGAGTGTGGACTATACGCAATGAGATTAAACAGTGATAATACAAAAGAATTTTTAAAAGAATTTCAAAGAGTTTACGATGATGCTGAAGGGACCGGCGGAATATTTTCGATGGCTGAATGGCATGATAGTTATGTATTTGACATAGTTAGACAGAGATTTAATAATCTAAATCAACTAAGTTGGTCTGAAAACTTAGGTGACCTTAGAGCAAGTCCTAATACTTCTAAGGGAGAAGGACATCCATTAATTAATAGTGATTGGGGAGCATATCTTGATCATCTCAAGGGTGGTAGAAAAACACTTGGAAAGAGTAAGAGAGATGATTTAAAAGTTCCCAGAACTGAACCTTACTGGCAACAATTTAGTTAAAGATACTTTCTAAAAAATTGCCACGCTTCGCCACTTTTTAGTTCATCAAAGTTCCAATGGCACATGGCAAGTTTTTCTATCCATTGTTGTCTTTCAGGTAATTCTGGATTTTCTATTTTAGATAAATCCGTATTAGCAACTTCCTTGCTTTGGCTATATTCAGGTTGAGGATCAGTTATAAATGCAGGTACACCCTCAATAATACTTGCTACACTTGGTGAACTATTATATACAACAGTTGCCCATGCTTTTTCTAAATCGTGTTTAATGTTAGGCTTGTTGCTTAATGAAACATTAGGATGATTGATACGAAGATATGTGTGTGATTTTTTATCTCCAGGATGTGCTCTCACTATAATGTGTCTTTGGCTGTATTTTCTAATTTCGGTTATAATGCTGTCCATCCATTGCATTACGTGAAGACCCTTCATAGACCAACCACCATTCCTTTGTAAACAGAGCAAGATGTGTTCGCCACTCTGTCTCCAAGGTTTAAGTTGTAAACTTAGATTAGCACTTATCTTTTGCCATCTTGTTGGATCAACATCCTTATCAAAATAAAATCCTGTTGTTGGAAATACTCCATCAAAACTGTATCTTAAATATCTTTTTGAATTGCCTGGATCTGCATACAAAAATAAATTACTGTCAACTATGAGAGATTTTTTATTTCTTTGCTTTTGAAAATTTACTGCGTTTTGTCTTAACACAAGGTGAGGAGCAGTCTTACCGTGTTCGTGTACAAATCCTTGTATAAGTGCAACATCACTTTCAATAACATTAAACCCCTGATGTAACACTCCTATATCTCCACTCTTGTTAACTCCTTCAATGAAGTTATTAAGAATCATAGGTTTTTCTGGATTATTATTCCTTGAAGGAATTCCGCTGATATATGCTACTGCTTTATACTGAGGCATTATACTTACTCACTAACTTATGTGCTGTGCCATTCATTAATTCTTCTTTGGTAAATTGATTATAACTTAGAAATGCTAACCAATTGCCCAATGGACCGTAGTATAAATCATTTATGTCAGAAAGACTGCTCTTGGTCACAGGATTTGTTACGTGTTTATCAAGAGTGATTGCAGGAACTCCTGCCCAAATGGCTTCTGTTGCTGCATTTGAATTAATGCTGATCACACAATAATAATCATCATTTTTAAGTTCTTCAAAAAGATTTGTTCTTTCTCTCAGAGGCTTCTTTTCTCTAAATTTTATTTTCTTGTCAGTATATTTTCTAAGTTCTTTTTCAACATCATACTTCCAAGTTTTTAAATCGCAATGAAAAATACTTGCTGCAAAGGGTCCAGGTTCAATAATATAAATTATATCTCCGTCTTTTCTCCAATCAGTGGGATATTTGTTAAAAATGCCCAGCCTATCTGTGGGTGCTTGGAAATACTCTCCGTAGTGTAGATGATTCCTTACGAGCCTGTGCCATTTTTTATTAGGCTCAAGAAAGTTTGTGTATCCACTATCAATAAACCAAAAAGGATATTTCTTATCAATCTTGGTGACAAGCAATTCTTCGTTACCAACTGTATTTCTTATTAGACAATCTTCTTCGTAGTTTGTAAAGTTTTTTCTTCTCATTAACTGAGCATTGGGATCTATGTTAAATCCAGTTGCCTTTACAAATTCACGAAATTTACTGTTCTTATATGCTTCAAAAATTTTCTCTTCACCAAATTTTTCAACGAACTGTTCAATGCAGGTGTGTATTTTATGAAAGTTTTCTACCTTCTTATCCTGCATTGTAGTTGTTACGGTATCAATGTATTCTTTCAAATCCTGTCTAATTGATTTTTGTAATTTATCTTTGAACTGTTTCTTTTCTTCCTTGGTTAAGGGTTCGGCTTTCCCTCTTTCGATTTGCTTGTTTCTTTTACCAACCCATAGATCAAGAAACGTGGACATGTATCTTGTTTGTATTTCATACTGTCTAACATATCCGCTGTATGATAATAATGAGTTTAAGAAATGTGCAATTTCTTTGTTGTTCAATAATAATTTCATGAGTATCTTTCTATTAGTTCTACAGCCTTACCGCTTTCAATTTCCTGTATGGTAAACTGTCCGTATGCAATATTGTAACATTGTTTTAGTATGGTTTGTTGATCTGGCTTGTACGGGTTTGATAACTGAGAAAGGTCAGTGGATGCTAAAGGACTTGCCGCACAGGGAACGCTAACAAATGCTGGAATACCATATAGTACAGATTCAAGAGCCGCTATGCTGTTAAAAGCAACGGTAGCATAAACTCCACTATCAAATGCATCATAAATTGTGTAACCCTTATTTCTTTCGCTTCTTGCTCCCTTAATTCTAACTTCGACAGGAAGATCACTATACTGTTTTATTTTTTGTTCTGTTTCTGCTACCCAGGTATCATAATCAAAGTTATAATACTTGCAAGCCTTGGGATTAGGCATTACTAATAATATTTTTTTATTATAGTTTTTCCAACCCTTCCAAGTAAGTCGAGGATCCTGTTTAGCCAATGCATCCCAGCGATCCGATGGAACATTTCTTATCGTGGACAATTGATTTTCGTTTTTTACAACTCTATGCCAAACCTTTTTACCGCTTGGATTTCCAGGACTTGGAAAGTTTCCAACATATCCTGTATCAATATAGTAAAAATCTCTATTAATGTCTATACATCTGTTTACGTGATCCTTCTTGATGACTCCCCTAACAACTAAAGGTTTATCTTTTTCTTCAGGATCGGTAGTAAACTTTCCTTTTGAACCAACCACTAACGATTCTTCAAGCGATCTATCTTTCATTCTATCCTTCCATCATATCGTAGAGTTCTTTTTTCCACTCTTTATGATATTCACAGGTTCTATAATTTTCAAACCAAGGTCCGCCTTCGGTATAGTGTATTAACTTAGGTTTACCATCATCTGGTTCCTTATACCAACCCGCCAGCCAATTCCATTCTGGTTTTAGTTCGCCTATTTCTTCATCTTTTAACCAACTAAACCTGTGTAGGTACTTTCCTGTTATTTCAGGATCATTAATCAATTCCACGTTTAGATTTTGATTACTTGGATGCCCACAATTGAATAACATCACACTGGACCAATTTTTTCTTGGATATACTGTTTGTGCCTTTCCGTCCATCTTAACACCTTCTTTTGGTGCATAATCGTGTTTAACGCACATTACTGCATACTTGTCGTCGGCCTGCGCAAATAATTCTGCAATATCCGTTTGTAAAATCATATCGCAGTCCATAAACAATGCCCAGCCATTAAAGTTAGACAGTTCAGGAACGAGGAATCTTGTAAAGGTAAATTCTGTTGATGCTAATTTATCAATAGGCCTATCATAGTATCCTTGTTCTCTTAGATCTTTTTGTATTAGTGGACGTACTTCCACATCCTTGTTTCTGCTTACAATGCTGTGTTTACAAACTTGATAAGCAATATCCTCTCTTGGATCATATCCTACAAATACTTTCATTGTTCCTCCAGTATTCTTTTTGCCTTACCAGAACTTAATTCACTAACGTGAAATTGTCCATATGATAAATGGCATCCCCACGCATGTAATTTATCCTTGTCCGGATAGTAAGGCTCGTTTATTTTTGTTAAGTCACTCAGCCCAACTGGTTTTGCAGCATTTGCTGGTGCTAATGTAAAAACTGGTATTCCATGGAATATCGATTCAACGGCAGCATTTGAATTATAAGTTACTAATGCAAATACATCATTGTCAAGTGCAGATTCTAAACTATCGTTTAATCTATCAATTCTCTGTTTAGTTCTTTGTCTAATTTCTACAGGCCTATCAGTATTTCTTTTTATTGTATCAACTGTTGTTGCAATCCAATCATCAAGATTAATACCATAAAATTTACAAGGTTTTTCGTCCGGAGCAGCAACAAGTATTTTTCTACCTGTCTTTTTCCAAGGTCTAAATTTTTTATTAAAAAATTCAAATCTATCGCTCGGTCTTTCTTTTATTTCGCCGTGCTGTAGATCATTTTTAACAATTCTATGCCAATACTTCCAGCCATTAGGATTAGTTTTTGTTCTTTCATTACCCCAATAGCCAGTATCAATGTAATAAAAATCTCTACCGTTTTCCCAACACTTATGAATAATTTTTTTCTTAAGAATTCCTCTTAGGACTATTGGTTCCATTTCTTCGTCGTTGTATTTAAACTTGTTTGAATCAATCACACTGGTTCCACAACCTTGTGCAAACATGTTTACATAAGGATCCTTTTTTTCTTTACTTAGAAAAATCCAATTTTTCATTTTCTTTCAATATCCTCTTCAACACAGTTTTCACCGTATTGAATTTCAACAACCTGTAATGGTTGATCAGTTTCATTGGCAAGCATGTGCCATTGCATGTTATCTATGTGTAATGATTCGTGTTCCTTGTAGGTTCCGTGCAATTCATAATCTGTAGATTGTGTGTCTATGGTATAGACTGTGGCTGTTCCTTTCGCAACGAACCAATGTTCAGCACGGTCCTTGTGTCTCTGCATGCTGAGAGTCTTTCCTGGGTCAACAGTTAATTCTTTAACCTTTACTTTATTACCATACTCATGTAACACTCTATAATAACCCCATTGTCTTTCGGTCTTTGGAGCCTTCCATTCGGTTAAGATCCAACTGCTCGAATTCTTTTTATCTTCGCCGCCAATACCAAATTCAAATGATAGATTATCATCTTCTACATCCATTTCTGGAATGTTGTTAGCAGTTCTGTCTCCTCCATTAGCAAATACTAAATGTGCATCTGGGTAGTGCGCTCTTACCTGTCGTATAAAATTCTTTGCTGTACCATCGTCATCGACAAATGTAAAAGTTTCATCAACCATTTCCAAATTATTCACAATAGTAAGGCGCTCATTCCAAGGCATAAATGCTCTTCCCTTCTTGCGCTCTAACCACTCGTCTGAATTCAAACCTACAATAAGCCTATCACCTAAGATTTTTGCAGCCTTGAAATATGCAATGTGTCCTGAATGTAGCGGATCAAAGCCGCCAGTTACCAATACAATCGTTTTCATGCTTATATTTATGTACGCAGTTAATTTGGTAAATACAGAAGTGAAAAGGATCAAAATATGAAAATTCTTATATGTGGTTTACCTGGAAGCGGAAAGACAACGCTCGCAGAACCATTTGCCAAACTAATTAATGCTGTATGGATCAATGCTGATGCTGTTAGAACTGAATATGATGATTGGGATTTTACACCCGAAGGTCGTATCAGACAAGCACAGCGCATGAAATATCTTGCTGATGGTATTGTTAAGGCAGGAAGAATCTGTGTGGCAGATTTTGTAGCACCTACACCAAAGGCACGTGACGAGTTTGGTGCTGATTATGTCGTATGGATGGATACCATTAAGGAAGGAAGATTCGAAGACACAAATAAAATGTTTGTGCCTTTAGAAAAAGGGCAGTATGATTATCATGTAGCCGAATGGTTTAAGGATACTCATATTCAACTGGTAGAAGTTGTAAAAAACTACATGCAAAAACAACAGAGGTAAACATGTTTGATTGGAAGAAGCCAACTACGGAGATGTTAGGTAGATGGCAACCGTGGCACCCAGGCCACACAGCATTGTTTAAAAAGGCATATGCTGAAACTGGTCAGGTAGTAATCATGGTAAGAGATGTTGGAGGTATCGTTGGAGAAGATGCCGGAGCAGGAAGAACCATAGCACAAAATGATAATCCTTTTGAATGGGAACAGGTAAAGAATAATATTATCGATGCGTTGTGGAAAGAGGACTTCCGTGAAAATGAAGATTATATTATTATGAAAGTTCCTAACATAGTAGATATCTCATATGGTCGAGGTGTGGGTTATACATTTACACAGCACGACTTAGGTGAAGAAATTCACAGCATCAGTGCTACCGATATTAGAAAAAAATTAAGGGAAGAAGGTAAATTATAGACTTGCGTCTTCGAGGCCGCTTGTTCTAAGTTTCACTATGTTCGAGAGTTGCCATTGCTTGATGTCAAGTCCCTTGATAATGCCAAGCCATTTGTTACGAATGAGGGCAAACTCGTTGATAATTTTTTCAAAATCAACAACATCTGCCTCACCGTCAACAAATTTTTCAGCATCTCTCGAACTTAATTGTCTTTGATAGTTTTCAACATATTTTCTGAAATGTGAAGCACGTAATCTTCTTAATTCAATATTAAGATACTCCAGTATTGCTTCAATTTCCTGTAATTGGCTGAAACGGGTTTCAACTATGGAGGGCATGGTCGATGCTGCTCTTTCAATCCTACCAGTTATGTTTGTTTCTTTCTTGGCTTCAATTAATTGATCCTCAAAATACTTTATAGCGTCTGGTATAGTTGAAATATCTTTAGAAACTTTATCGTACCAATTTACCATATGTTAATTCCATTCATCATCAATTATATCATTTTCATGATCTTCTTGATCAATTGAATATTCAATCGCACTATCAAGATATGTATCCACACCCAATAGTCCTTCGATCAAAGATTCTTCCACTCCATAATCTAATAAAGTGTTAATGAATTCTTGCGCAACATCCGATTTATTTTTTTCCGGAACATGTACGCTCATTATATTCCATAGATCTGCTAACAAGTCAGTTGTCATAGTTTTTTTATTCTCCATTGACAGGTTCTGTTTCTACCTCTACGTTTTCTACTTCTTCTGCAATGTCAGGCTTGTTAGCAATGTCCTTAATAATCATATCAAGTTTTTCGCCAACCCATGCCTTTCTGTATTCCAAATGCACTTCTCCGTTGAGGTCAGTGTATTTAAGTCGATTACCATCTTTCTTCAGTAAACCTTTTGCTTCAAAAAGATCAACCAATCCACTATATGGATCCATTCCTGTTTCATATGGAATCTTAACCTGTACTGATTCAAACGGTTTTGCGTAACGTGTCTTCATTACCTTACAGGCTGCACGAATACCACGCACATCAGTTACCTTGTTACCATCTTCGTCTTCTTTTAGTTTTAATTTACGCATTGCTACCACGATAGATGAAGCGTAGATAAATCCTTGTCCGCCTGAAATCTTATCATCCGGATCAAACATATCCTGTGATGCGTATGTGTGGTTAGTACACACCATACCCACGTTGTAACTACCAATCATGTTAACTGTGTTACGCACGAGTGCTGTTAGTGCCTTAGGCTTACGACCCATGTCACCCTTCATATCACCCTTTTGGAACTGATCAACATCTGTTGGTGTAAGCAACATGCCCAATGAATCAATAACGAACAATACTTTTGGACGTTCTTCTTCTGCCATGTCACGATACTCTTTCATGAACTCTGAAACAGTCTTCGCAACATCGTCAATCATTGACATGTTTAGTTTAAGTAGTTTTTCTTCGGAAGTATCTACATTAAGAGCCTGCAACCATTTTTCGTCAAGTGCATTTTCCGAATCAATCAATACCACAAAGATACCCTGTTCTTGTGCTGCCTTCACAATGTTAGCAGAACAAAAATAAGATTTACCACTACCAGATTCACCTGCAAATACAGTTACCTTTCCAAGTGGTACACCTTTATGAAAATCACCACTAATCAAATAGTTTAGTGCTAAGTTTCCTGTTGAAACCCAATCAGTTGGATCGTTAAATCCTACACCAAGGCCATCAATGCTCTTGGTTAGTGTTTTTCTAAATTTAGAAATATCAAATGCTTTTGCCATAATTACCTTTCCTTTGTAAAAAAGACTGTGAGATCTCGCTGGTTACCGAGTGGAGATTTTTGCCGGAACTCACAGTCAAACTCTTTACTGTTGTTGTCTGTTACGGATCATTGCTAAAATGTCCTGTGCTCTGTTAGCACTGTCTCCGCCTTCGCTTGCAGGAGCCGCTTCAGCCGCTGGTGCTGGAGTTGGTTCTGCTGCTGGTTGTGCTGGAGCCGCTGCCGGTTGTGCTGGAGCAGATGTTTTAGACTTATTAGGATCACCCGTAGCCTGGCCCATTCCGGCTGGCTTAAAGTATTGACCCCATTTGTCCATATCATATGCTTCACCATCAACTGATGCTTCGAACATTTCTTTCATAACCTGAAGTTCAACGTCAGTCGGCTTCTTGGGTAAGAAGTCGTTTAAGTTAAACAAACCATGTGAATCAATTGCCGCTTTCTCCTCATCAGTAAGAGCACGTTCTCTACGTGACCATTGTGATGTTGAGTAGTCTGCATAACCACCTTTAGATGTTTTCTTAATACGGAAGTCAACACCTTTCATGTAGTCAGTTGGTAGTTCTTCCAATTCAGGATCCATTAATGCACCCTTAATGATTTGGAAAATTTGTGGACCAATGATAAAACGTCTAATTGGATTTTCTGGTTTTGATTCCTCATTTAAAGGATCATCTGATACAAAGCCTTGGAAAATGTATGAACGTTTTTTCCAATACTTACGACCCATGTCCTCAAGTGATTTGTCCTTAAACCATGGACGAACTTCTGAAAGAATTGGACATGCTGTTCCGTCATTATACATTTCCACACATGGAACTTGTACAATTACGTTACGATTGTCTGATTCTCCTTTGATACCTGCGAAAGGTAATTTGATCATAGCACGTTCTACCCAAAAGAATGTGTTGTCAGTGTTACCGTCTGGTAAGAATCTTACCACGGCTTCCTTGCCTTCAGTCATATTCCAATGTGGGTAAATTGCGTTATCACCGCCACCAGTGCTTGTGCCTGATGTTCTGTTTTGCGCTTCTTGAAGTTTTGCGCGGATTTCTGCTAATGATGCCATTTTGTAGCCTCCTTTGTTTGCCTAATAAAAAATGTCATTTATGCCTAATGCATACTTACTATTATATGCAATGTTATTTATCTTGTCAATACATTTTTTGAATTTTTTTAATCCAAATAGTATTACAAGCATCACTAATATATATGCATGATGTAAAAAGAGAATTTTAAAAGTGAATTTTTATACGCAGTCGCCTTGATCTGCTAATCGTATATAAATTCCTCGATCATATTCATCTTTTGACACCCATTTACCTCTAAAAAATACAACCAACTCTCCGTTTTGATCAAGAGTCTGTTGTCCTTCAAATGGATTGGGTGTTTCTTTTACGATATGTTCTTTTTTCATCTTTGCCAACTCCTGCAATAAGGTAAACCCTGTTTGAAAGTAGTTTGCCATTAGTTCATTGCCGATATGGTTGTTGTCCAAGCAAGTGAACAAATTTCACTTTCAACTACGTCGGCCTGTTCGATAACGTCTACGACACCAGCACGAATAATTGAATCAGTTACTTCATGCTGTGCTTTGCAGGCAAGTTCATAATTCTTATTGTTCAACGCCATGTTTGTTAGAGTCTGTAAACGAACTGCTCTTTCTAATTCATACTGTCTACCATCTTTCTTAGCAGAATACACCAATCCAGACATTGCTACTATAACTATTACTGAAACAACTGTTACTAATTTATTTTTCATATAATTCCTTTTGAGAACGTTTATTAAAAATGCCCCTACTTTGTAAGTAGAGGCATCACTTCTTATTTGGCTGAACATATAGGACATGTACATCTAAACCCATGTGTTAGCCAGTCCATTGAAATGGATTGAGTCGAACTTACTTGTTGCAAACGTACATTGTAACTTCGAAACCAAATCTCATTTCTGTTGCTGATGGTTTTGTCCACATAATATTTCTCCTTAAAGTAAAGTTAATATAATGTAAGACAGATCGTTGGAGATGCAAATGCAAAGGTCCAACTTGAGTATTACGAGTAAGAATGAATCTTACACTCTTACTTATACTTTATTATAGACTAAAAGAGAAAAAAATCAATAAAGAAAATCATTAAAATTTTCTAATTACTATCTTTTGGGTGTTTGGTGTCCCGGAGTGGGTTGTTCGCTGGGAGGAAGTTTAGGTGATCTAAACTTCCTCTTTATCCAACTACATTCCTGCAAGTTGTTTAATTCTTGACAGTTCTTCAATTTCTTCAGCACCACGTTCCTGTGCAGGAGCCATGCGCTCTACCATTTTGCGTGCAATTGTTCCAGCCTGTTCTCCGAACTTTTTATCAACCATTGTGCATACGCCTTCTGGTCCCTTAGGGAAAGTGCCTGTATTTCTATCATAGAATGAATGAATAAATTTAGCAACATCCTCAAGCGTGTGTTCTTCGCCATCTGATGTCTTAAACTTAGTTCCTTTCTTTGCGCCCTGTGATTTTAGGTCCTGAACTTTTTTAGCAAACTCATTTCCTTCAACCGGAGTTTCGTCATTTTGATAATCATCAAAAACCCAGTCAAGTATTTTCTTACCACCATATAGTGCAGCAATTACCATTCCTGCTGGTAGTGCATACTTAACAGCCAAATCCGCAATATTACTTAGACTGAAACCATCCACAGCATCTCCTACCATGTCTGTTATTTCATTTTTGGCTTGATCAACTGAATTCCAAACTTTATCGCCTGCTCCCTTAACGTAATCAACAGCATCGCCTACTTTGTTTGCCATGTATGCGCCGCCGCCAACTGCAAGTGCCGTTCCAGGATTCTTAGCAACCACGTTACCAACTCCTGCAATTCCCTTGCCTGCAATGTTAACTCCCTTGCCTGCAATTGATGTTCCACCTTTAGCAATATCTGGAATTTTCTTAAGAGCATCTTTTGCTGGTTCTTTAAGTTTCCCTGCTCCGCCTTTTAATACATTTCCTAATTTAGATAATCCTGAGAATGCTGCTCTTCCTATTGCTCCCCAGAACTCGTTAATTTGTTCCTCGGACATCGCAGATTCGTCAAGATCATAACCTGATTTTTCAAGTGCGTCCATTATGGTCTCCTTTGATTTCATTGTATGAATGATTACACTTGCATAGTCCATTTCGCTTGGTTCGACTGATGCATTTATCCCCTGTGATTCAAGAGAGTCTTGAATTTCTTTTGCGTCTTTTTCGCTGATGCCTTTTTCAGGATCAAAGTCACCTGAAACTCTTATATGATGTTTCTGTGGTTCAGATTGTCCTTCGTAGCCTGATGCTTCCTGTTGTGGCTCAATGTCATCTGCTCCAACAGCAGGTTCATTGGACATGTCGCCAAAATCTAATTCGTCTATCGATTCTGGAGCATTTTCTTCAATCCATGCTTTTACCAAAGGTCTTACGTCTGAATTAGAATCTTCCTTTGCATAATCTTTAATGTCTTTTTCTAATCTTGGATCTTCAATAATGCCTTTTAAACTTTCTATGGCATTCACACCGTCAGTTCCTGCAGGAAACTCATTTCCAACAAGTTCTTGTAATTCACGAATTGCTTGGGATCTTTCTTCGTCATCACTGCTTTGAATCGGTGAATCCTCGCCTAACCCTGTTGCCCAATCTTCAAACTTTTTAAAATAATCATCGGAACTTTCTCTCATGTCTAATTCGTGTTGAACTTTGTCCAAGCCCATTTCTTTTACCTTTTCAATCATATCATCTATGACCTTGTTGGCAAAAAGTTCATCAGGCTCAGCATCATCACCATATTTTAATTTTTCTAATCTTTGAATTGCTTCCTCATCCGAACCAGAATCTAATACTTCGCCTTCAGCATCGGTAACTGCCATATCCCAAGCATTTCCGCCTTCGTTTACTTTGTTCCCTGTCATTTCGACTATGTCGTCATAGCCTACTGTTTCTTCTTCTTTCATTAATTTATAAAGAACTGGGAATACTGAAGTTAAATCTTCCTTGAATGATTTAACCGTAAATTTTTCTTTAAGTTGTTCCATCACATCGTCTGGAACTTCCATTGCCTCTGGTGTTTGGAATGTTTCTTTATATGCCTCATAGTGAGTTTGTTTTGATAATTTTGCAATGCTGTCTCTAAGATTTTGTAATTGTTCTTGGCTGCGTTCAACAAGACTATTTGTGTCGGAGTTCATTAAGTCGTTGCGAACACAGTAATTTGTAAAACTTTTTAACTGTGCAATTTCTTCACTCATGCCAATGATGCTTTTTCCAATTTCATCATATGGTAATCCACCGTTAGCAACGTGTCTTTGCATTGCTCTGGCACCTGCAAGGTGAATGAAAGGATACTTAAATCTTTCTCCTTCCTGATTTTCAACAAACAGTGCAGAAATATTTCTTGCTCTGTCTCCTGGTCTTTGCTCATGATCATCAGCAAGTGTCTTGCTGTGCTTAATTATTAATCTTGTATCTAATAATTTCTGGAAACTCTGTGTCTTGGTTCCATACAAATTACTTTCATTCATTACATTCTCTCCGACAGGTTTTGTAATTGTATCATTTGTTTGTTTAGGCACAGCATATTGACTTAAAAAGGCATAATCTCTTGTATCAAGATTATCCTTTGCAATGTCTCTTGTGTCAAACGCGAGTAATCTGCGCTTTGCAAATCCTCGCAGTTCTCTTAAAAACTTGTACCAATTATCCTTTTGTGTATCATTCATACCTTCTGTGATTCCATTTGAAAAGTAAACTTTCATGGAATTTGGTTCAGCAAGGCTGATACTCATGTGTCCTATGGTTTTATCCTCTTCGACATAGTCAAAATCAAAGAAACGGGCATCTTCTGGATTGATCGTGATCTCTCCTGAACCATTACCCAATTTTAATCCGGTGAATCTGCTTCTAACTTTGTAAAAAAGATCCGTTGCTATATTATCGGTTGCATCCATAGTAAAGTATTTATCAAAAACCCCTTGATATGAATATAGGCATTGGGAACTGGTCCTCCTGCAATCTTTCGGTTAATCTTTCATATATTTTTGGATCCCAATCAGCCAATTGATTGGCCATACGCACTATGAGCAGGCACGCACTGACAAGATCGTCGTGTTCCCCTGTTTTTGCTCCATACCCAACACCGTTTGCTACAAAGGTTTTTAGCTCTGATATTAAGGGTTTGCTGTTTATAACCATCTTATTCTGCTCGATCATTCTTTTTAAACCGCTACAGGCTGTAATTTTAGTTTTGTGTGTTGTATTAAATCCTTTTCTAAATCTACGAACATGACCTTTTCTAATGGGCTCGGATATAAACATTCCCGGAAAGTTCTCTTCTCCTATGTCCTTAATTACCACAAGTGCTGCTTCGCCCAATGTATTATTTTCACAACTATAATATATCGTGGGTGTGGGATTTCCCTTTTCTATCATCTGATCATTTATGTATTGCAAGATAGTTCGCATGTGCCTGATCTGTTGTTGCACAGGAGTTAGATTATGTCTCCACTCTGCTACCTGTTCCATAGAGGGCATTTCAAATACCTGTATTGCAGAATAGTCGCCACCAGTTCCAAGACTTGGATCAAGACTAACAAGATATGTGCATTGAGGATTAACCTCTTTGTACCAGCGTGTTTGCCCCATGCTCTCGATAGGTTCCTTGCCTTCCAATTCTGCAAGTTTAACACTGTTGATCAGTGTCTCGTCAAAGATTAAGAATTCACAATCAAACTCACGGCGGAATCTTTCTTCGCCGATCTTAGCACGCTCTTCATTGGCCCATGCTTCATCTCTGTCTGGATGTTGATCCCAGTGTGCGAAGAAAGGATAGAATCCATTAGTACCAACTACGTTATCATTGCCATACTCATCAAATTTTTTGTTTGCCTCTGTCCAGATCATTGCAAACTGATCCTCGTCCGAGTTAGGTGTGCTTGTAACGATTGCCTTACCGCCCGTTGATAGTGTGGGTGAAAGTGCAGTCCAAAACTCTCGAGCCTTCTCGGGTGGTTGCACGAATGCAAACTCATCACAATAAATTAATGAAAGTGATTTACCTCGACCAGTGTCTTCCGTTGTAGTAGTTGCCTGTATTCTCGAACCATTGTCAAATTCGATCGTGTTCCTGTTATATGTATAGATACCAGCACGAATAAAGTCAGGCAAGTTCTCATAACCGAATCTATATCTGTTCATGATGTCCTGCGCACCCGTGTATTTGTGTGCTGCAATCAATACCTGTGCTTCTGGAGTGAACATGCAATACCATAAGAGGTATGCTGCTGCACAGGTAGTCTTGCCCATCTGCCTTGGTAGCATGGCAATTGTGTATCTATGATCGTGATAGGCTCTTAGTAATTCTTCCTGATAGCCATATGGTTCGAACCGCATGCTACCCTTGGTAGGATGCTGGATCATTATGAAGTTCTTGGCGAAGTAGAGAGGACCGTCAACAGGATCCATACAAGCCTCAAGGTGCTTGACTTCTTCAAGTGTGTATTTTTGTTTACTATGCGCCTTTTTAATTTGGACGCCGTCTAAACTCTTTGCCATACTACTATTTAATCAAAAAAATAGGGCCTTGCGGCCCTATTGGATAGATATGAAAACGTCTATTATGAGTGTGTGAAATTACTAAATGATGTTTTAACTTCGCAAGTAACAGCGTTCATTGGAAAATTATTATTTCCATATGTTGCGCCTAATGCCTGAATTTCATCTTCAATTTGTTCTACAAGTGTTTGATCGGCTGTAACTGCTGCGTCATCGCTGTCCCAATCAGCAGTTTCGTTAGCCGTTTCAATTGCAAATGCCATCTGCGTATTTGAATCAAATAAATCACCTCGTATAACGATGGTTGCATACTTTTGAATAATTTCAATTGCTGCTTGGATTGCTTCGTTTGCTCCTACTTCAGCAGCAACCGTTTGTTTAAAATCCACAACAAAGAATGTTAATGGCTTGTTACCGCAAAAGTCAATACCAGTTAATCCTGCACCTGTTCCATTTTTGGATACTGGTTGTCTATTTTCTGTAACTAATACTGAGCTGCCTCCACCGATAGTTGTTGTTAATAAGTCTGCCATTATTTCGCTCCTTTAGTTTCTGCTAATGCTTTTAATAATTCTGCCTTGATTGAATCTCGAAGTTCGTCACTTTCCTTGACACGCTGCATTGGATTGTCTGCTCCAGCAACCTTAGGATGTGTTCCTTTAGGACGATTCATACCGCCTGCAAATTTATTCGTAACATAGTCAACTTCCTTTTCATCTTCATCAGGTTCGTTGTCCCATGCTTCTTCTTTTTCTTTTTCCATGTCATGGTCATCCATGTCATGGTCACCATCACCGTCTCTATCAACAGTTTTGTGTAATTTTATTTCTCCAGCGTGATCTTTTTCGTGACGATCAAGTTTTCCATCATCGTCATAATCTGTATCCATCTCACCGCCTGGCATGTCGTCATTGTCGCCATCAAAATCTGGTAAAAGTTTGTTAATTGGTTTTGGCATTGGAGGACCTTCTGGTGCATCCATACCTGGTGACATAATGCTTAAAGTAGGCATCTCTGGTTTTTCAGGTTGGTTAATCATATCTGGATTAACTTTTGTCATTAATTTTAAAATATCTTCTATTGCATCACCTTCAGCACTGATGTTGACGTTCATTCTTGCCTTATCTTTTTGTTCTGGTGATGGCATGCTTGGTGCCATTGGCATTCCACATTCTTCTGTGCTTTGCTCTACAGGTGTTGTTTCAGTCTTTGCTGTATCAAGTTCCTGCATTTTGGCTAATAGTTCATTAAAGTTCATATTAGTTACTCCCTACAGGACTCTTGATGCCTGCTTTATCTTGTTTCATTTTAGGAGAAGATCCAAGCACATCTGGCTTTGCCTTATCCTGACCTAATTCCTTTTTTCTTTCTTTTGCTTCTTTAGAAAGACTCTTTAGGAAATCCTTATTAAAATCATCACCGAAGTAGTCCTTGTGTTTTATCTTAAGGTCTGCTTCCTTGTAATTAGGATCCTGTAATAGTGATCCTTCAACGTTTTTCTCATCACCAGCAAGTATTTGATCCACCTCAGTTGGACTTTCACTATTTCTTACTCTAAATATTGTTTTGTCCATGCCCATTTCTGTCAATTCTTTTTCAATTTCCTGTGGCGTAATAGGGTATTCAGTTACTACATCAAAAATGCTTACTTCAACATTCTTGAGTTCAGGAAAATCAATTGGAAGTTCCTGCACCGGAGTTGTCTTAACATTTTCAAACTGTACAATGCTTCTTGAAGCCAATCTTGCCTTCAAGGTAGCATCAAAGTTTTCTGGTAGTTCGCCAGCAACTTTCACCTTAAAACTGTATACTTTTTTACTCTCTGATAAGTATTCTTTAAACGTCTTCATATGTATATTTATTCCTTTCCGCCCAATTTCTTCATTAATTCATTGCGATCAAGCATTACATAGCCCTTTCCCTCAAGCACATCATTAGGATCTTCCGGAGAATCTCTATCAATCTTGAGCTTTTTCAGTTGTAAATCAACTGCTTTGAGCTTCTTATCAACCTTTGCTGTCTTAGCATCTATAGCATTTTTCAGCATGCTGCTGGCTACTTCAAATATTCTACCACTGTAGCGGACTTCAACATTCATGCCCAAATCCATCAAATCGTCATAGGCTTTTTCAGCCTTGTCAGCCAAGTGATCGAGATCCTTTTCTTCCATTCTGTCCAATTCAGTAATCTGTGGTAGATCGCTGGTTATATTTTGGACTGCTTTAAGACTATCATTAAGGTTGCGTATTTGCTGTTTCTTTTCCTGATCAGTGGGTTCTTCGACTACCGTAGTTTCGGTTACTTCAGGTTTTTCATTATTAGAATCTGTAGAAGATTGCACAGCATCATTGTTCTGTTCTTCAAGATTAAATAATTCTTCGAGCTTCTTTGTCATAGTATATTATTTAGCAGTATAAAAATGAGTCTCTAAAATTTTATCAAAGTTTGGATTCTTCTTGCCACCACCCGTTAATGACCATATTGGAGTATCATCGTTAAAATCTTTACTTTTTAGATTATAATCATTTAAATTAATAAAATGGTAATCCTTGTTTTCTATTAGATAAGCCAAGCATACTTGATCAAGACCTATTTTTTCTGCTCTTACTAATTTAGATTCTTTTTCTAATTTATCATAATCAAGATTCTGTTGAAATCTTGATAAGAATTCTTCGTAAAAATCATCGAGAAAATTTTTCATATTCTTTCTAATAAAAAAAAGATTTCCACCTCCTCGTGACCAAAGAGTTGGTTGTGTTGGCTTATATAATATTCCTAAATCAACATCCTCCAGAAAAAATTTTTTCTTAAAAATTAAATCAGCATCAGTGACCAATATTGATTCAACGTTATCATCCTTAAGTATGTTTCTTGCAATAAAATATCTCGAGCAAAAAAGATATGAACGCTGTTTTAATGAATGCCACTGATCCAAGTTTATTTTTTCATATGACATTGTAACACCCAAATTATTATTTTTAATATTTTCATAGAATAAAAAATCTTCTTGTGAAGGATTTATGATATGAAAATGAACATCGAATCCGGATTTAATAGAAGTTAATAATGTATGCTTTCCCCATTTACTAAAATAATTGCTATCACAGGAAAAGAGATGTATGTCACTGTGAGGATGAGACAAAAAAGTAATATTAGAATTCATATCCGTAAGCATCAATGTCCTGTTTAAAATGTTGTGCAACTATGTCTTTTGATTTTTGATCATAATACTCTCTATAAGTTTTATGATTTGATGAATTTTTTCTTCCAAGAGGAATATGCAAATTTACTAAATCTTGTACAACCTTAAATTCACTTTCTAAGTTTTCAAACTTAAAAATATTAGGACATTTTTGTACAAAAGAAATTTGATTCCTAAATATTATTGTTCCAGCAATCGTATCTCCCCAGGTGTCTTGATTATTAATCCAATCAGCAAAGGGCATCGCTGTTCTCTTCTGTCTTTCTAAATTCCATTCAAGAGTCCATTTTCCTTTTCCGGGTCTTGATGCTTTTCCATCTTTAATCATTTGTATTCTAATTTCTGATTGTTCGCGTATGTAATGATAATAACTAACCATTCTATCCCAAGGATTCCTTACAACACAAAATACATATCCTGGATCTTCTATCTTGTCTGTTATTTCTTGATATGATCCGTGCTTGGGTTTAATTGACTGATAAGAAAAATTATTATCTTCTGACATGAACCATCTATAAATTGATGTTCCTGCATTTTTTGGAACATGAATAAAGGTCAGTTTTTTAGGATGTGTTACGTGCAATCCCATGATTATTTTCTTTTATTACCTTGATGGAAAATATCGTCTTCGTTAATTACTCTGAATCTAATTTTTTGTTGCTTACACCAAGCGTTCGCTGCTTCCCACTTAGCAAGGTTCATTATGTATTGTTCTTGATTATATCTGCTCTTTCCTATTTTTTCTCTTAGAGTTTGGTTAGAAGGCTTTACTTCAACAACTTCCGCATGCTGGCTTCCATTTTTATCTCTATAGACTATGAAAAAATCTGGAACGTAAATTGTATATTTTCCTGTGAGTGGATTTCTGTAAGGTATTTGTACTGATTCACTGGCCCAATTTTGCACACCCGGATGTTCATCCAACATCTTCATGAATACAAATTCCCAACTACTTCTGGCAAGAGGACTTTTCTTTCCTACATACTTGCCGGGATTTTTCATGTCAAATTTTCCCTGGGCAAATTTAGGCATTTTAAGGTACCACGTTTCTTTGTTTGCTAACAGATTCTATAGTTTGTCTAAAACCAAGTGTCGATGTTGCTGGTCTATTATTGTTTAAAATTTCTGCAACAAGTTGGCTCATCTCTGTTTGTTCAAATGATTTTAATTGATCAAGGATTGTGTTAATGCTTACATTTTCAAGTTTAGCCTGCCTTAATAAAACATTCGAAGAAGTAACTGCTGCTTCATCAGAAAATCCTCTCTTGGTAAAGAAAGCAATTGTTGCATCAACATCAACTGCTCTGAACTCGTAAGGTTTCTTTCCATAATTGTCAAAGTACAACCTTGTTTTCGCTGCACTGTCATTTAGATTCTTTGCTGGAAGATTAGTTGACATTATCTTGGCCCGTTATTAATTACTGATTTGCTTTTTGCTTCTGTGGTTGTTGCTCCGGAATCATTTTTATTAAAGACTTTATTTGCAGCACCACTAACAGTATTTACAACTTTTTGCACTCCAATAGGATTAGTTAGAATGTTAATTGCTTCTGCTTTTAACGAAGACGAAGAAAGATTTTTTGCATTCTTGTAGGTATTAATAGCACCTATAGCAGTTCCAAGAAAGTTCTGTGGTGAATCAAATGCCGTTCCATCACCCAAGGAACCAAACACCTGTTCAAGGCCATCCAGAACTCCTCCCTCTCCAATTAGGTTACTCACACCACCGCCTGCAACGCTGATTGGCGATGGAGTATTGTCATAGTGCAGTGTTGCAAAACCCTTTGGCGAACCTTCACGCACAGTTCCGCTTGAATAAATTACTGCTTCATATTCTAATTGCATTGATGATTCTGCTGGTTCACTGGATGCAGAATAATCCATCATTCCGTGCTGCCAGTTTTTTATCTTAGGATTAACAAGAGTATAACCTATGAATCTTCTTCTCCCCATGGTATAAATTGTAACCGACTTTAACAAAGGTGCTGTTATGTTATTGTCAAGACCATATCTGAAGAAGTTCGAACCCTTTCCGGTGTTTTTATAAACTGTATTATCATAGGCAGTGTTAGGTAAGTTTCTGTCCTTGATATAGTATCCATAGTATAATGCCCACAACGCACTTACAACACCCTGGTTATCATCGTGGAATGTTAAATTTACTGGTTCATAATTAATCATCTTGTAGATGATTTTTTTTCTATTGTATTGATTAAGAGTCTTGCTATCAAACGTAAATTTTGGTAGTTCGGCGGTCTTTACCAATAAGCCAACTTCTTCGGCATGTTTGCCCTTAAAACTCGCACCCTTGGATGCCGCAGGATCAAGTTCTATTCTTAGATAATAATTAAACTTTGTTCTTGGGGCTAAACGAAAAGAGTCTTCTATGAAAAGGCGTGTTGCATGTTGGTAGTTTGCAACTATTCCTTTTGGATTAGTTAATCCAGAGAATACGTCAGTTAAGAATCTTGTGAATTTGTTTGCCATACTACTATTTAGCCATAAAAAAAGCCCGGAAAAAATCCGGGCTTTTTAGTATAATAGTAAAAACTATTCTTAAGCGCCTTGGGCTGCTGAAGCACCAGTAGTAGATTCGCCAAGCGTTCTTTCCACTGCTGCACCAATACCAACACCAACACCTTGCTCGCCTGCGCCCCACTGTACCATGTTGTCGAAACGTATAGTAAGTGCAACTTGCATTGCTTCGTTTGTGCCGTAGTTAGCATCGCCGTAGTCAACGTTACTTAGGAAACAGCCATATAGGTTAGCAGTTTCAAGTACATTAACGCCCGATGGATTGTTACCGTTACCACCGTCTAATACTTCAATCTTAGTAGTAAACTTATAGTCAATACCAGATCTTGCAGAAGCCTGTTCAACAAAGTCGAACTGTTTCTGAACCTGTTGACCAACAAGTTTTTGAACCTGACCAGTTGCATCGTCACGCAAGTTAAGAACAACTGTTTCAAACGTGTACTTACCTGCAAGGTATACCTTTGAGTTGTACACATCAAGTGTCATTTCTTCAAAACCAACTTTTGGTCTTGAAACGTCAACAACTTGTTTTGTTAATTCAGTCGCAGCATTTACTCCAAATCCAAGTAATGTAACGCGGAAGCGATACTTTAACTTAGGCATCAAGAGCACTTGGTTGCCTGCGTCTGTCGGTACTCCGAAATTATTTAATGATGTTATAGGCATGTCTTATATCTCCCCTGTGTTCTTGACACGCAATGGTATGTAAATGAACTCAATAGCCTTAGTTGGTTCAATCGCAATATCAACATAAAGTTCATTACGATCGATTCTTGCCGGCGTATTGTTTGTTTCATCACAAACTACCGCGAAATCGTAAAGGGCACGTAAACCAACCAATTCAAGCAGTAATGATTCCACTGATTGTTTGATCTCATCCCTTGTGATTTTATCATTTGGTTCAAAGATATACGGACGAGCCAACTTGTTCAACTGACTGCGTAAGTATACAACCAAACGTGCTACGTTGATTCTATCAAGAGCGGATGCATTTCTTGCTCTTGTTTTTTGACCATAGTTAACAAGTCCAACTCCATTAAAGAATGTAATTGGATTAATGCTTAGGCCGTACAACGTGTCTCTTTGACCTTCGTTAAGGGCAACTGTTTGGAACTCACCGCTTTCAGAATCGATGTATCCAACTGCTGTTGCGTTTGTGATACCACCACGTCTTGTACCTGCTGGTGCAAACCATGGAAACGATACTTGGTCGCTTAGTGCAATAGTTCTTAGCATCATGTGTGAACTTGGAACAACTGCATTCGAACCACTTAGGTCAGTAGTAAATCCATTTGGATAAAAAGCACCCAAATACTCATCGTAAGTTACTAATCCTTCATCTCCGTTGTCAGTAACAAGGTTAGCATTTGATCCCCAGTTAGTTAATGTGGTTGCGTCAGCAGCCAATCTAAGTGGAGTATCACCAATAACAAATGCTGTTAAACCTCTGTCGATGTTTAGATTAACAAGATTGCTCATTAGTTCTGGATAACCAGGACATGCAATTAAGTTAAAGTTACGTCTTTCTTCGTCACGTACTTGATCATTTGTATCAACCACGCTCTTCAGTCTCTGTACAATAACCATACGCTGTGCTTTTCTTCCGAAAGAACCTGAACCGTCTTCTTGGTTTCCTGATTCAGTAACCCAACGGTCAGTAGCATAATTAGCCATTGAAGTATCACCGTAACGAACGTTATCTGCTGTTGTGTCAACATAGTTATTAGCATAACGCTTAACGTTACCGCCACTTCTACGTAGATTCCATAACAACATTCCTTGTGGATATAATGCTGGATCTGGAGCATCTGTATCTACGAAATCGCTTGTTAGTAACGATTTAATAGTATCAGCAGTTCCTGCTCCTTCTGGAGTTGAACTGTTACCGCTCTCATCTCTCCAACGTGCATCTGCGAATAACACACCGTCTTCAGTTGTTTGGTCTGTCTTATCAACTTGTACCCACTGTTGCAAGTCATTGTCATACTTGTAAATTGTTGGGAAGTTTTCAAGATCCGCAGTTGAAATCCAAAGGTCGCCTGTTACAAGTGCTGTGCCATCTGATTGTTCTTCTGGCTCTGTAGCACTTACTATAGGACCTTCTGGATCTGCATTTGGATATACATTTAAGTATCCATCCCACTTGCTGCCATCGTGTACCATTATGTCAACTTCAGAAAATTCTGGGTTGTACCATAATTGTCCATCTTGTGGCTCGTTTTGTGGGTTATCGTTACTTGCATAAAAATCTTCAGCAGCCAATGGCTTCCAGTTAGAAGCAACATATTTTGTTTGACCTGATGAATCTTCTGCACCTGATGGTAGATCATAGAAGTTAGCAGTTCCAACACCTGTATCAATGTTATAAGGTGTAAATGCTGCGGATACAGCATCAAGGCCAACGTCTCTTAATCTAAAGTCTCCGCCAAGTTTATGCGAAATAGAAATTTTATTGTCGGAATCAACCGATGCAACAATATTCGTAAATCCAGCAGCATTAACCGCAGCAGCAAACGCATCAGCGTCTGTTGTTGCACCAGTTGCTGTGAAATTAATTTCAACTTCACTGTCTAATGCTAACTGTCCTTTGATAGATTCAGCAATTGCAAACTGATTACCACCTGTTGTAAATGTTGAAGCAGTTACAGCATCAGAAGTAATTGTGGTTGCTCCTGAATTTGCTCTTCTCCAGAATCTAAATTCTGCTGTTGCTGGAGATGCATCATAACCACCATTTTCAGTAGCATTGGTTTGAATGTATAATGTATCCACAGGAAGATTTGCACCGCCACCCGCTCTATCAAGATAGTATAATGCTGAATGGTTGTCTGAGTAGATGTAAGTTGTTTGATCTACCCAAGTCTCTGTGCTTGACTGCCACTTAGATGCTCTAATTCTTGCACCACCGTTTGGCTCTGTAGTCTTGATCCAAACTGAAGTAGTTGGTCTTGCACCTGCATCTGTTCCTGGAGTTCCCTTCCATTGTGGAACTGATGTGTGTGGAGTTTGTTGTAATTCAGGTCCTCTGTATGCAACAGTTCCTAAGCCAAGTGCTGTAAGAGTTGCTGCTGTTCCTGAACATGTAATTGTGTTAGCACCAGAAGCCGCTGTACCATCACTGTAAAGTCTCAGTGTGTTACTCACGTTTCTTGCAGTTACTCCAGTGATTGAAGCACCGTTGATTGCTGTAACAACATCATTAAGTGTGTCACCATTGTTTACTGTGATGCTTGTTCCGTTAATTGTAAGTGTACCTGCGTCTGCTGCACCAAGTGCTGACGAAACAGTTTGAGTTCCAATAACAGTTGGAATACTTGCTCTCCAATCCTGTGAGCCTACCAATACCCAAGCACCCGCTGCAACACCTGCTTGTGTGTTTCCAGCAGTCTTGTAATAAAGTCTTGCATATTCCTTGTTAGCACTGAAACCTGCACCAGTTCCTACTGTTTCAAAAACAACAGCATAGTCACCGATCGAGCCAACGGAAGTTTTTGGAGCGTTGTTCGAAATGCTTGACGAGTTGTCATTTGTTAAAACTATAGGTGTTTTGGTAGCAAACTTTTGACCGCCTGTTGTTGAAATATCGGCACTGTTCCATTCTTGGATACCCCAAGCGGAGGTCTGCGTATTGATGTACCAAGTACCATCATCTGGATTCGCTCCCGGAGCAGTTGATGAACCTTCAAGTTGTCCCATATCAACATCTGCTCTAACAACGAAAGCAGCGTTAGATACGCCTAATAAACTGTACGCTGCTAATAGACCATATTCATTTAATTCGCTACCATGAATAGGTGTATTGCTCGCTGTCTTTTCGAAGTTTGGTACTCCAAAAAGATCTACTAATTCTTTTTGTGATGTAATTTTATATGCTGTTCCAGCATTTGCTTTAGTCGTCGCCTCAGCAACTCCTGTGCCGGCAGCATTCGTTTTGTCTTGGGCTGTTGCTATGACGATAAGTGGTGTTGTCCCTGGTTCCGCAGGGGTATAAAAACTCTCATCGATTACCGTAACTTCAACGCCGGGTGATTGTAGTGCCATTTACGTTCTCTCCTGGTAATATAAATCAATTCATTATTATAATGTATTGCACTTGTATTTACCATATCTTGAAAAAAATTGCTTCTTTAGAACCCAAAAATAAAGGGATTGAAAAGGTGTAAATACAAGCATGAGACCGTTGTGTAAATGCGGTTTAAGACCGCGTGCAGTTAATTATAGAAAGAATGGCAAGACCTATTACAGGAGCCTGTGTGAAGCCTGCTCTGCACACGGTGAGTATCATGGTATTCCTCGTTGGTATAGGGCTGGTTATCGCATGAAAAAGCAGTGCGATAAATGTGGATTCAAGTCAGCACATCGAGAAGTTTTTAGGGTATTTCATGTGGATGGAAACCTTGATAACTGTGCCCTGCGTAATCTAAAAACAGTTTGTTCCAACTGTACTATACTATTAAGCAAGGAAGGAACTACTTGGAAACAGGGAGATCTTGTTGCTGATCGTTAGTGCTTAGAACTTGTTGCACTCCGTCATAGAGGTTCTGTATGGTTCCGTCATTGGTAATTTCAGCATCAAAATTGGTGTTGATCCACGCCCACTCCGAACTATGAATCTTTAGTTCCTGCATCTTGTTAATTGAACTGTTGTCTCCGTCCATTGCTAATTTTGCTGTTTCTACCCAATCAGGAAGTTTTCCTCTCTTGATCCAGAGTACCATTCCGCCCAGGTTTTTTATTGCTGTGACTTCATTCGGAAAACGCACATCACTCACGACAATGTTGTCCTTGCTTTGCCTTAGTTTGTTTTCTAAACTGGCTATCCAAATGTCATCGTGGAATGTTTTACGGCACACTTCGGTACCCCAATATTGTAACACCCATCTTGGAGTAAGTGTTGGCATTGCTAATCTTTTGGCCCACCAAGGATCTATCTGTTCGCGCCATTCTCTTGCTTCTTTTGTTCTACCTTCAAGGAGAGTCCTATCCCAGCCAAAAACTGCCGCAACAGAATCCTTGAGTGAATCCGCAAAACTTTCTCTACGGTATTCGTGAAAATTAACAAGATAATCAGCAACGGTATCCTTGCCACTGCCGATAAAACCACATACGCCTATAATCATAATATCTCCTAAGTATTATAATATTATAGCGTCTTTATTTTATATGTCAAGTATTAAATGTATGGTCTTGGTTGACCTGGCTTGCCAGTGTTAAGTTTTCTTGCCAAAACACTCGCAGTGTTGATTGATTTGGTACGCTGTTGTCGGCGTGCCTGTTGAAATTTGGTTCTTGCGCGGGTTGTTTTCATTTTTTGAGCCCTGGCAACATCATATTGCTGAACACATTTTGAAGGATGGCTCACCTGTCTTCCTGCTCTTGGTCCTGATGAACAACGAAATCGTAATTTGGTTTTCCCGCCCTTGGCTGTTCCACCGGTTCTACCCCAAACCATCTTGGCTACTTCGGTATACATTTCTTCGTGTTCATTAAAAATAAATTCTGATGCTTTCATTATCCGATAATCCAACTGTAGCCTTGACCGCCTGGTACCTGTGTAACCAATTCTGCTGTTAATCTTTCTATGTCAGAGAAACCTTCCTGTTTGATGCTGGCACCATTCAATGCTGTACCGCCCTGTGGTCCTGCGATAGATGCAAATTTTTCTCTTGCCTGACCAAGCATAACCTTGCAGTTTGCCAGTGTATAATCCTTAATCCATTGCCCTGCATAAACATCATTGATGATAACAAAGTCTGGTTTTTCATTGTAACACCAAAGTAATACCTGTTCGCTGCCTCTTGGTCTTTGCATTATTACTAATTTTTTACTCTGGGGATGCCACGTAAAATTAATAAATGATCCAAACATCTTTCCTATCAATTCTTGATACTGTGCAAACAATTCGTAAGTTGCAAGTCCGCCCATGTTGGTTGAACTTAATAGATAGGTATTTGTGTAAGCAAGATTGAATGGTTCAAAAACTGTTCCGCCACCGCCACCACCGGTGCGTGATCCTACTGATCTTCTATAGATCTGTCTGACCTGCTGTATCTCATTCGGAAGAATATACTCATTTTTATCCTCTTCCAGGGTTAAAAATATGTAACTTTCCTCCACAGCATTATCCGATCTCTGTCGGAAAACACCAAGGGCTCTTTTAAGTGCTGTTTCGTAGTGCTCTGGATCAAGCTCTACGTCGATCATGCCATCGCCGAGGAATGTTCTACAGTAGTCGTATACTTCTTGTTTTGCTGTGTCAATTTGGCTCATATAACTATTTATGCCTTGTGCGGAAAACGGTAAATAGTAATGTTATGCCAAGACTCAGTTTATATCGTCCAGAAAAGGGCAATGATTACAAATTCCAAGACAGAACCGCACTGGAGATGTTCCAAGTGGGCGGTACTGATGTACTCGTACACAAGTACATAGGACCTGGTTCATCCAGAGAAAATACACCATCAACGCCAGCGTATGGCACACAGAGTGAAACAAATATTCAGGATATGTTGTTCCTTGAAAATAGGGATAGAAAATATGATCCGGATGTTTATGTGCTTAGAGGCGTTTATAATGTTCAGGACATTGACTTTAATCTTAGCCAGTTTGGACTATTTTTACAGAATGATACAATATTCATAACTTTCCATATCAATGATACTGTGGAAAAACTTGGTAGAAAAATAATATCAGGTGATGTTATTGAATTACCACATCTTACTGACGAACATGCTCTAAATGATTTAAATTATGCACTAAAAAGATTCTACGTTATCGAAGATGTAAATCGTGCTTCGGAAGGTTTCTCAAACACTTGGTATCCACATTTATATAGAGCAAAATGTAAACCATTAGTAGACTCTCAGGAGTTCAAGGACATTCTGGATCAAATTGCAGATACAGACAGTTTCAAGGGAACATGGAATGCCGAATCTACATATTATCCTGGAGATACTGTAACTGGTCCTAATGGTGACAAATATACTGTTCTGGCAGAAGTAACTGGTATTGCTCCTCCTAATAGTGAATTCTATAAAAATGCAGATACACTCAAAGACATTATGTCTACCTACGAAAAAGAAATGCAAATTACGCAGGCAGTTCTTGATCAAGCAGAGGCAGATGCTCCTAAGAGTGGTTATGATACTACAAAATATTATACTCTACAGAGAGATGATAATGGTCAGGCAGAACTTGTAACTGCTGACAGTGACGATTTATTAATACCATCAACTGATGAAAATGGTAATCCAATATACGATGAAAATGGTGAGCAAGTGTATATGGCACCTACTGCTGATACCGTTTATCAGAGTGCAGACGGAACTGCTTATAAGGGTTACTTAACAGGCGACGGTGTTCCTCCGAATGGTGCTCCATTTACACAGGGTATAGCATTTCCAATAAATCCTGTCAAAGGACAATTCCATCTAAGAACAGATTACAAACCAACTCGCTTGTTTAGATTTGATGGATCAAGATGGGTGAAACAGGAGGATAATGTGAGAATGACTATGAGTAACTTGGGTGGCAGTGATGTTGCTGCGGGTGCAGACTTTGCTGGCAAGGATGAAAGACAGAATCAAAAATCCTCGTTCATTAACAATCCAAGAGTTAATAATATTAACGGAAATCAGGTTTCTGAAAAACAGAGTTTATCCAAGGCTCTTAGACCAAAGGCAGATAATTAATGAGAATAAATGAAATTTTAGGATTTGCAAGAACCAGCGGTAAGAAGTTTACCGTAAAAAAGCGTCCGCCAGAAAAAATAGACGATGAGCCTATTGCATTAAAAATAAAAAATAGAAGAGCGGCTGCTGCAAAAGGTGATGAAAAAGCATTCAGCCACGAGTTTAAAAAGAGTACTAACTAATGGATTTTTTCTACGACGGACAGATTAGAAGATACGTAACTCAGTTCATGAGGATCTTCATAGGCTTTAAGTATGAGGCTGGCGATGGAACACAGCAAAGTGTTCCTGTGATGTACGGTGATTTATCAAGACAGGTTGCTAACATCATTCGTGAAAACTCAGAAAATAAAATGCCC
>Ga0181590_10000132_pt1 | contig 49723 bp, 42 predicted proteins | sample 071ome_34_FD_132446 | JGI IMG/M metagenome (GOLD analysis project Ga0181590, IMG submission 132446) | Coastal salt marsh microbial communities from the Groves Creek Marsh, Skidaway Island, Georgia - 071411BT metaG (megahit assembly) | ecosystem: Environmental > Aquatic > Marine > Intertidal...
CCTGGAATACTTCCATCCCTTCAAAAGTTAACCATTTCTTGAGGCTTGACCCAAAAAAAGGAAGGCACAAGGTTTCCACCAGCAAACACCCAAAATGCTCAAAACATTTCCTGGTAAGAACTGTAGCGTCTTTCTCGGGAAAAGCAATCTCAAAATTACGCCGGGTAATCTTGACTCTCTTGGGGGTCAATCTCATCGCCAATCGACCCAGAATTCTACCCAAAGCAAGCTGAAAACTTCTGGGCAGTAGAGAGATGACTCTTCCGGGAGTTAGAAAAAGAAGTTTTTTTAATCCATTCATCAGCCTGATTCTAGAAGACAAACTCCGTTCTGCCTAGTGTAAATCCTGCAGATTTGCATTTAACCTGCGTGGAAATGAAACACTTGTGCAAATCTTTCGTATTAAGATAAGAATCAACTCCCGGGAGAGTTAATGTTTGTACGCATCTTGATGATATTCGCCATGGCTCTGGTCACACTGGGGTCCAGCCCCTACTTTTCAGGCTTGTCTAGGAATTCCGATGGATCCGTCGATATTGACGCTCTTCTGGAAAATTCAAGAGAGACACAGGACAGCAACCCGGGTGATTCCACAAGTTCGTCAGAACAGGAAAACAAGTCCTACCGTTGGGTAACAACCGCAAGAACGAAAGTGGTCAATGGGAAGCTGATTGTGAAAGCCAGGTCCAATATTCGCAAAATCCCCAGAATCGAAACCCAGGAACGCCCCTTCGTCAACCGGGAGGAGTTCGAAACTACTGCTTACGGCAAGGAAGGTCGCTGGCTGAAAATCGACACCTCCAATCTTGACTTGAATCCAGGAATTGCCTTATTCCCAGTTGCCAAGCTCCCCCTTCGCAGTGAACGATTCAAACTACAAAAAGAGAAAGGCTCCGACAAAGATTTTGTTCGCTATGTTTCTGGAGGACAGCAAGCTCAAATTCTGGAAGATCAGGGAGATGCCTGCCTGTTGCGAGTCGGCATGGACATGGGATATGGAGATTGTGATAAGTTAGCCAGCACAGGCTATAACGAAGAGTTCCGGTCTTTCACCGTAGAATACGATATAGAAGACAGTCCCACTCACACCACAGCTCCTAGAAGAGACCCCCAGGAAACCAGAGAAGAGCCAGGACAATCTGAAGAGAGCCTGAGACCAACTGTACCTGTTGAATCTACTGGTGGTGACGAAGATCCCGATGCTCCAAGGTTTACTACGGTAGACGAATCCATCACCGTGGATACCGTAAGACAACCACGCACCGGTCGAAGCGCAGAGATTTATGACGCAGCACGAAGGGCTGTTGGGGAAAGTTCAAGATCTGGGCCCGATGGTGGCAATCTGGCTTGCGCCTGGTTCGTAAACAAAATTCTTAGACGCACCGTTGGCTATACAGTCAACGGAGACGGGACATCAAGTATGTACACTGTTTTTCAATCTTTGGAACGAGCAGGCCATGCTGAGCGAATTCCAGTCGAAAATGCCCAACCGGGAGATATTATCCTTTCGCCAACCGTATGGACACCCAGACGTAATACAGGACATGTAGGAATCATGGGCTCTGGCAATCAAATTTACTCCAACTCGAGTGCTCGCGCTCGGTGGGAGCAAAACTTTTCCATGAGCTCATGGCGAGATCGCTATTTAAGACGCAAAGGACTTGGGCTGTACATCTATCGACTCTACAAATAAAAGAGGGATCAAGTGAGAATAGTTGAATCTTTTACCCGGTATTTTCTCCTAACCCTCATGGCTACACACTTTTTGGCAGCCACTACTAATGCTACTGCCCCAGCCTTCGGGCAAGTTGAAGAGGAAGCGAGTGCCGGTGGGCTCGACGAGTCCTTATGGGAAACTTCGTTTTTTTCTCAGGAAGAGAGTCTTGTAACTGGTGAAGATGCTAACGCCAACTCAAACGGACCAGTTTATCGATGGGTTCATAAATCCAGAGTGAGGGAAAATGGCGAAAACCTCACCGTTTTGGGTGGAACAAATTTCAGAACAATCCCCAGAACGGACACCAGAGAAAGACCTATGCTGGTTTCATCAAGTAGTGAAGCCAGCCTGCTGGGGAGCGAAGGCAACTGGTACAAAATCAAAATCAACTCCCTGTTTCCGGATGCCAGGACAGCATTGTTCACCATCGCCAAAGTGAATACCCGCAGCAGCTCTCTGGCCTTGAGACCGCGCTTGAACAGCAGTATAAACAGCGTTCGAGTCTGGATGCCCAAAGACTCAAGAGTGCAAATTCTTGAGAGACATGAAAACTGGTCTTTGGTGAAGTATGAAGGTGAGACAGGATTTGCCTCTAACAAGTATCTTCAGGATTTGGGAACTGAAGAAGAATATTGGCACAGGGATCTTTCCGCTTCTGACGGTGTTCAAATGGCTGAGCTTGAAAGACTGAAAGAGCAAATTACAGGAACAGAAAACCCACCTTCTCAGGTCCTGTCGCAGTACATCAACCTTCTCAGAGAAACACTTCAATTCAGGAAAGTGCATGAGATTGGGACTGTAATTCTGGAAATGGATCGCTATTCTCAGATGCTTGCAGATCGTCAAGACCAGCCAAGTGACACAGAGTTCGCACAAAGAGCCCGCGAATTTAGAGATAACTATTTATTCAACATCAGTGCAGAGCAGACCAGGTCCCGGGAGCTTCAGCAGTCTGGAGAACTGGACAAGGCACTGTTTTGGGCCAAGGTTGGAGCTTTCAAGTCAAAGTTTCGCAACGAGGAAAACCTTCAGCTGACACTCAGCATATTGAATGGACAACTACAGCAATCTCCTGACAGCAACAGAAGAGAGCAGATAGAGAAGGAAATTTCCTGTATTGAGAGAACTCTTGCAACAAATCAGGAAGCTCAGGCTCCTGACATTGATTTCGGAGGAAGTCAATCAGGAGAAGATCAGGAGGCCGAAGAGGAAGAGGATGCCGGTGGACAAACGAATCCTGAAGAAGGCAGTGGAGAAGAGGCTGACTCGGAAGGTCCGGTTTCCCAGGATATCGTCAATCAGCGAATTTCTGAAGCGGATGCACTGAATCAACGGGGAGAAATGGAAAGAGCTCTTCAGATAGCTACCGAATTGCTGGAGCAAACTCAGGGTCGTTCCGTAAAAGTTAAAGTTTTCCTTGGGCTTCAGTACAGAAATATGGCTCAAGACCCACGCTATGCCGAAGCACATGAAAGTTATCGTGCCCTCTCTCAGCTGTACCTTGTTGAAGCAAGAGAAATGACTTCAGAACATCATGATACTTACCCTGATAATCAGGAATGGGAAGAACGTCTGAATGAAATCGGTGTGGAAGAAGATGAAGATCGGAAACCTACTGCAGAAGAACAAAGGGTGAATGAAATTATTGATTCTGTGGTCGAGAAAAACAAAACCTACCACTACACCCAGGGTAAAAACAGTCTGGAGGAACTGGACGGAGAAACTGACGGGCAAAGTGCAAAGGTAAAACACTACCTCGCCTTACAATACATTATCCTTGCAGGTAAGAAGCGGGGAAATGAAGTTCGTTTTCTCAATGAGGCCAAAAGTAACCTTCAAGAAGGTGCAGAGCTAAAGGATAAACACAAGGATCGCTTCTTTGAGAATGAACTTTGGGGGCAACAAGCCAGTGAGAAGCTGATTGAACTTGAATCAACGATCTGGGCTGAAATTACCGGAAGCCACCGTTCGGTGAATGATGAAGAACAATCTACAGTTCAAGAACCAGCAGAGCCTATAACAGATGGAAACACCGTCAAAATCACTGGTTTTGATATGAACGTTCTCACTACGCTGGCCATTCTGGAAGCGGGTGCACGCTGTCAGGAAGAAACACTTGATGTGGCTCAGGTTGTCATGAACAGAGTCAACCACCCCCTTTTTCCCAATACAATCCCGGGGGTTTCCTTTCAGTCCGGACAATTTCAGCCTTACTTTGGAATTCTTGGAAATTCACGTCGCTCTCGCCGACAAAGAATTTTCTCTTCAAAAGGTAACGCTGCTCAATACGCAGCCGACCACAGGGCCGGCCTGAGTCGAAGCATGGCAAGCAACCGAATGAATCGGATGGAAGAAGAACTCCAGAATGCAAGCAAGATGAGAAATGCTATAAATTTTGTTGATGGTCGGGTATTCTTCCTGGGTGCAAACATGTCTTACCATCCCAACCGTGGAGATTTACGAAGAAAAAGAGGATGCAATCACTACAAAGTTGGAATTCGAAGTGCGGATCGCAGGCGACACAGACCATACATGGCTCGCTTAAAGGCGGCAGCACCCTTAAGTATTACCATAAGATAGTTTTATTACTACTACTGTGCCTGGGCACAATCCAGGCAAACAAGGTCGAAACCGGACCACTACTGCTCCCTTTGTCCGAATACAAGCTAAGCTCTTCGCAAGAGCAAGGAATCCTGCACTTCCCCCATCCGGTGAGCTTTGCTCTAAAGCGCTGGCTTATCCTGGATACAAACACTCAAACCGTTCATTTACTCCAGGATGATAAGCCACTGAGTCAACAAAAGATTGAACTTGAGACCGACAGTATTAAGTTCGATACGATTCTGGCAATTAATCCAGCCACCTACTTTTTGGGAAATCAGGAAGGACACCTTTTAAGAAAGAATAACATCAGCGGTCAACTGAAGTGGCTTTCTCACGCTCAAAGTCGTCCTCTCCTCAATGAGGTCAGTGAATTGAAAGCAAGCGGCTCCACGCTCTTTGTACTCGACAGAGCTTCTCAGAAAGTGCGAATCTTTTCCAGCAAGGGTTCATGGCTTGGGGATGTCCCTACAAAAGCGAGCTCAATTCTGCCTCTTTCTCATGCTGAATTCCTGGGTATAGAAGAAAGAGGCGAAATTTCGATAATCACCAAGTTTTCAGTGCTTGCACCCTCTAGCTTGTGGTTTGAGTTTGAAAAAGGAAAAGTTGAAGAAAAGCTGAATCTGAAATTTGTGTGCATGAGCCCTAAAAATGATGTTTACTTTGAAGCTCAGTATGACGCTGAGTCAGGTGTTCGCAAAGTGGCAATTCTAAGACTTGACCCGATCGCAGAAAACCTTCGCAAAGTGGTCTACCCAATGACAAATACTGAATTCTATGAGATGGATCACTTCTTTGTTTGTGATCAAGATTCTGAAGTACGTAAGATTAGTTACAAGAAGTCTGATGAAGATGAAGTTCTTAGCTACGAAAAGGTCGACTGGAGTCAGGCAAAGTCACATCAAAAACCCAAGGCCCAAAACTAGGAAAGGCTAAACTGACTCACTGAGCTTTCGCGCCAGTGATCTTGCGCTTTGAATCGCCCCTTCCACCCGAGTACCGGGGAAACAGTCTGAAGCTACAGCCAACTGAAGTCTGGAGTCAATAGCGTAATCACCCGGTATTGAGTTTTGGGCTCGAGCGTACCTCCAAAAATGCCCAAAGCTATTTTCAAGTCTGAAATCAAGACCACTGACTCGCTTCACCTCTTTATGAAAGAGCTTTAAACCTTCAGTTTTCTCCAGCGCTTGAAGCTTTTGGGCAAAGTCTGAGTCTGTATGAGCCACATAGAAAGACTCACCTTCACGACCTGGCTTACTCGAGTTTCTCGCCATCCATCTAATTTTGCTGGAATCATGAAAATAGGCCGCATCCCAGCTAGACTCTTCTTCCACAGGGCCACACAATGCAAAACAGGACTCCATTTTACAAGTTGCCAGTAAGCTTCGATTTTCAAAATCTTCAGGAAGTAGCTCTACACTCTGCAAGACCGGCGCAGTAAGCACAACCCAGTCAAAATTATCAAAAACTGCACCCTGCTCGGTTAACAAAGACCAGGAGCCGTAGTCTTCCCGCTTAAGTTCAGTTATACGAGCATTGTAAGTCACTTTCAGATCTTGAAGAGCCTTCTTACAAAGACTATTCATCGCAGGAACCGCAACATAGTGAGGTTCTCGAAACGGGCTCTCTTCAAAAATCCCGCAGTCTTTAAAATAGACGACTCTCGCATTCCAGGTGGCAAAAACATCATTCAACTCCAGTTTTTCGAGAAATTGGGAGTTTGATTGCTCCCTCAAAGTGAAAAACTGAGCCCCATGATCAACATACCAGGAAGAATCTGAACTCCTTCGCGTCGACATTCTCCCACCGGGACCTCGGGACTTCTCAAAAACATGAACCTGATATTTCTCCTGAAGAGCACGAGCCAACAAGCTGCCGGCAATTCCTGCTCCCACTATTGCCAAACTTTGCATGAACTTACTCAAACTCCTTTAGAAATGCTTCGTAGCCTTTCTCCCTCATCTGCTCTTTCGGGATAAACCTCAGTGCCGCTGAGTTGATACAGTAGCGAAGACCCGTCGGTTCAGGTCCATCATCAAAGACATGCCCCAAATGAGAATCACCCCAGCGACTTCTTACTTCAACCCTCTTCATAAAGAAGGAATGGTCTTCCTTCTCTACGATGTTTCCATCAATCAGTGGTTTATAGAAGCTTGGCCAACCTGTCCCCGACTTGAATTTATGAGTGGAAGAAAACAGTGGCTCTCCACTGACGATATCCACATAAATCCCTTCTCTTTTCTCATCGAAGTACTCATTTTGAAAAGCCCGCTCCGTACCATCTTCCTGAGTCACATAATACTGAAGAGGAGTCAGGGTTTTCTTCAGTGTCTCAGTGTCAGGCTTAACAAAAGGCCGTTCTTTGCTAAAGGACTGATAGACCTTGTCAGCCTTTTTATCTTCTTGCTTCTCGATCTTACCAAAGAGCTTTTCCCTTAGTGAATTCAAAGTAAACCGACTCTTCCACACTGATTCTGTAAAGGGTCCTCGACCTGAGCCTTGCTTGTATCTGGAGTAGTGCTGGGGTTTCTTTCTGTAGTAATCCTGATGATACTCTTCCGCCTTGTAAAAATTGGTGTAGGGCAATACCTTCGTTTTGACGATTCCACCCAGGAAATCAAGTTCATTCATTCTCTGAATGGATTGTTGAATCAGCTTCTGCTCTTGAGGATCTTTGTAATAAACTGCTGATGTGTAGTGGGCACCACGATCTGCAAACTGCCCCCCTTCATCGGCTGGATTGATTTGCATCCAGAACTTGGTCAATAAAGTCTGAAAATCAACAGTGCCTGGTTCGTAGTAAACCTTTACCGCTTCCCGATGGCTCGTATTTCCTCTGGCTACATCCTCATAACTTGGATTGACTTCCTTTCCCCCGGCATATCCGCTCTCGACTTCCAAAACCCCGGAAAGCTCTTCCAAAGGCCCTTCCAAACACCAAAAACAACCTCCGGCGAAAACAGCAAAGGAAGCTTTCTTCAGGTCTTCTCTGGAGTAGCTTTTCTTCTCTTGTAGACTCTCTTCTATTTTGAATCCATGAAAGCTACCGGAGGCATACAACCAAACCAATGACACGACTGCCAGTGCCAGCCCATTTCTCATCCAACGGCTCATCATTCCTTCTTTCTCATCTCTAATCAAACAAGATCACAAGCTTAATCTTTAGCCAGTCATTTCACAAGCAATGCCCCGGTGCGCTATAATGGAGCGTTGCACTCGCAAGGTACGGTAATGGAAGTAGAAACTATCGAAGAAGCAGAAGATTGGGAATCCTGGGAAGCCCTTGACTCTATAGAGGATGACGGGCTCGTTCACGATATCGATAGCGCAAACACAATTCACGACAGGCTCCAGTTTCAATGCCGCTATGATTACGATCTGCACAGATTTGGCGCAGAAAACAGTAAGGATCTCAGTTTGGACTTATACTTCTTTCTTCCGAGATCCATGGGTATCAATAGCAACAGCTACGAAAGAAAGCAGTTTTTCTCTGACTTGACCAATTATCTTAGAATCAAAACTCCCTTTCACCCGGACTGGTACTCGAGCGATCCGTTGCAGTTTCGTTTGCACTACAGCGAACTGTATCTCGACTCTTCAACTCCAACCAGCAGGAGAAAGAACCTTGTCAAGGCAGTAGAAAAGGAAGTCAAGCTGTTTGGCTGCTTTTTAAACACCCTCTTAAAAGACTTAAAACTCAAGATAAAGTCTGGAAAACAGTACTCAATCAATCCTGAAACATTAACAATAGAGGTAATCCGGGATGCTGAAGATATTCAGAATCGGCTGACCCATTTTCGCAATCGATATCTGAGCCGGATTCTAAGCCACGGTTCTCTTTACCATGAGAAGGTGAGAAAGTGTTTTCATCTGGTTAACGAGTATCTTAGTTACCGACTAGAGGATAACTTCATCTATATACTTGAAAAAATTGAGAAGGAATTCAAGCTTCATTCAAAACGAGTGAAGTCTCTTTTGAACAACGAAATCAATTACAGAAAACGACATCTCTACGGTGTGAGAGCATCCTTTAAGCGAACTCTTGCTGAAAGCCTGCATTATCGACTCGGGCTATTGAAAAAGTACGTTTCTTCTGTTCTCTATCTGAAATCCAAGAGTATCAAGAAGGACAGTAAAATTCGAAATATCATAGCAGCAACCGGTGCCGCCCTGGCCGCCTCTTTTGCGGCAATGACAGAAGCTCAGCGATACCAAATGATGCAAGGACCACAGGCATCTTTTCGACTAGGGATCGTGTTTATTGTTGGAGTCGTTGGCTATGTACTCAAAGACCGGATCAAAGACCTGAGTAAGGAGTATTTCAACAATAAACTAAGAAAATTTTTGCCTGACCGGGATTTTGAGTTGAAGCTGCCCTATGTGAGCGAGGATGACACAGTAAAAGAATACCGAATTGGAATTTGTCAGGAGTACATGACTTACTTAAAGAAGGAAAGTCTTCCAGCTGAGATACAGTATCTTCGTCAATTGGACCGACGGGATGAACTGGAACCTGAGAGACATGAAGAAGTCATCCAGTACAGTAAAGGCATCCAGGTCAATCTCGACAACCGACCCAATTCAATTGCTCACGTCAATCAAATCAAAGACATCATTCGATTCGATGTTTCCGAGATGCTCAAGAAACTCTCAGAGCCCACCAAGACCTGGAAGTACTTTTCTGATGAAGGCTCTGTTGAATCCACCAATGCTCCCAGGGTTTACCATATTAATGTGATCGCCAGATACAAGTTGAAGTTGGGACATGAGCACTTCGATCGCCTAAAGATCGAGTACGAACGTTTTCGACTGGTCCTTGACAAGACCGGTATCCTTAGACTGGAATCAGTTGTACCAAGAGGAGAGCTGGCCTTGAGTGAAGAGGTCCCGAAATGAATCTTGAACTCCTCGCAATCATGGGCTTGTTTTATTTTGCCCTGGAAATTTTTAAAGACTCCATTGAGTCACCGGAATCCAACCTGTTTTTTGACCGACTTTCAACGATTCTTCAATCCAACTGGGCTCCCTTCTTCTTTGGCCTCATTGTCTCGATTCTCACAAAGTCACCATTACCGATTCTGATTGTCTGCCTGGGTTTTGTCCAACAGCAACTCCTCCACTTTGATCAAGCCTATCAAACCATGTTGGGCGCCTGTATTGGCACCTCTCTTTCCCTGTGGCTTCCGGAATACAGTGTGGAATCTATCTACCCCCTGTTGATCTTTCTGTGTATGGGAATTTTTCTGTTCTCCAAAAATCCAATCGCAATGTCTGTGAGCAAGAGTGTAGCGATTATCTTCTTCCTCTTCTTCACCCTGATTCTACTTGGCAACGAGTTTAGTCAGTCCGACTGGTTTCAGCAACATCTGCCCGGTATTCAATCTCAAACTGGAGAAGGCCTTCTCTCACAGATGAAAGCAGTATTGCTCGGTATATTGTTTGGATTGTTTGAATTTTCGAGTCAACCGGAGGAATTGTTCCCTTCTCCTCTTCAAATCCAGGATTCTGCCAGTTACTACGGCAAAGTCTGCCTTCTGCTTGGAGCTCAAATCGGAGAAACAATACTGCTTCTTGCTGCCTGCTTTCCCTTTCGCCGTGAGGCCAGGAGAGTCGCCTACACATTTCTCGGCACAAGACTATTCGGTGTACTCATCACTTTGTTCTTTTTTCCTATTTTCTTGTCAGTAACTGACAAGATTGTACCGGGTGATATCCTGACTTCTCCCTTGTTACACTTGAACGGAGTGCATTCTTTTTACAACCTGATGTTTGTTCTAACCTGGGGTGCTCTGGGAGTTCTTATTATTCGCCTTATGCAAACACTCCTTCCTTCAAAAACAGATACAATCAAGGTATCCCTCTCTCCCACAGTCTGGAAGATGCTTGTGAACAGTCCGACCAAGTCTTTTCGTGAAGCTACCGTACAACTCAACCGAACCCGATTGCTGGTAAAGCAGGTTTTTGACGACTGCTGTGAGCTATTCTCCAATCCTGAATTTGCCAGTAACTCCAAGCCTTTAACCAAGGACTTCCTCCTTGAGTTCCGAGCTCGAAGAGACTGCATTCATCATCTGATCCTTCAAAATCGACAGGCTGATCCAGTAGTAACCAACGACACCAAACTGTCACTTCTACGGCAATTGGCTCACTATGAACATCTTTACTACAACCTTCGCCAACTTCACTCTTCCATTCAAAAAGGTGTGGTTATTCAGGGATTCACCGTTCCAGAATACCTTTACTCTTATTTTGGAAAGCTGGAAACTTTAAGTGATGAAATTTGGCTGAATGCACTGGATCAAAAACCCATGAGTACCGAGCTTCGAACGAAACTTGAGCAAAAATTTCAATTACTGGAGAAAGCGACACTCCACTGGATTCGAGAGCAACCCAGAAGCAAGCACAAGCAAGCGTTGTGGTTGATGGATAATATCCACAGATTCCGGGAAGTCTATCAGGTTTTATTGCGCCTCATCCCCAACGATCTGGTGCAAACCCCTTTTCAGTATACAAAAGATACTTTGTATGAAGAAAAGGAAGTCCTCTCTTCCAGCCCAATGGAAATCAAGAAGTCTACGAGCGGAAAATAATCCAGCTTCCGGCTTGCCCTAAACGAATTGCAAGATGAAGGAATCAGCAACTTCTGATAAGCTTAACCGCTTGGAGAATTCATGTCTGGCAATCCACTCAAACGTCTATACCATTATTCGGAGAACTACCGCAAAAGGTTCCTCACTGCAGGGTTTCATTCGGTAACGAACAAGATTTTTGATCTGGCACCTCCTCTTTTGATTGGACTCGCTGTGGAAGTGGTCGTTCAGGGAAAGATACAGTGGCTAAACGATCAGGGTCTGGACACCACAATGAAGCAACTTTTGCTGGTGGCATTACTAACTCTAATTGTATGGGTGCTGGAGAGTGTCTTCGAGTATCTCTATGCAATCCACTGGAGAAATCTTGCCCAGGATATTCAGCATCGTCTGCGAATGGATTGCTATACCCATTTACAGCAAATGGAAGTTGGCTACATCGAAGATAAATCTTCAGGTGCTCTCATGACTGTGGTTAACGATGATGTCAACCAACTCGAGAGATTTCTCGACGGGGGCGCGAATGATGTTTTGCAGCTACTCACAACTGTCATAGTCGTCGGTTCCATATTCTTCATCACAGAACCATTCATCGCATTCTTTGCGGTCTTGCCCATGCCGTTCATCCTCTTCGCCAGCATACGCTTTCAAAAGGGCCTGGAACCACTGTATCGGGAAGTTCGTGATCATGCCGGACTTCTCAATCAGGAGCTGGGAAATCATTTGCAGGGTATGGCAACCATTCAGGCCTTTCATCGCCAGGAGCAGGAAGCCCTCAAGATGGAGGAACTCTCAAAAGATTATGTGGGGGCTAATAGCCAGGCGATTGCCAGAAGCGCCATGTTTGTCCCATTAATTCGCATGCTCATTATGATCAGCTTCATCGCCACCATGCTCATTGGTGGACACTTTGTAAGTAATGGCACACTCGCAGTCGGAAGCTACAGTGTCTTGATCTTCCTGACTCAAAGACTTCTATGGCCACTGACAAGATTTGGACAAACATTGGACTTGTATCAACGGGCCAATGGCTCTCTGGCCAGAATCTTCTCACTTCTTCAAGAAAAGATTCAGATTCAACCTGGAGAAAAGTCTCTCAAAGACTGCGAGGGGCGCATCTCATTTCAAGAGGTAAGCTTCCAATACAAGGATGGAAACAAAGTCTTCGATGACTTGAGTTTTCAGATAGAGGCGGGTCAGACCATTGGTTTCGTTGGAGAGACAGGCTCAGGAAAGAGCACTCTGCTGAAACTTTTGCTTCGCTTTCAGGATAGTAACAAAGGAGAAATCCTTCTGGATGGAACGAATATCCGGGATCTCTCCTTCGAGAGCCTCAGAAAGAGTTTCGCTCTGGTAAGTCAGGATGTCTTTCTCTTTCATGGCACAGTACAGGAAAATTTGTGCTTTGCCCGGGATAATGTCTCCCGGGATGAGCTCCTGAAAGCCTGTGATCAGGCTGAGGCATTGAGCTTTATTCAAGAGCTTCCCGACGGTTTCGAAACAGTTATCGGTGAGCGAGGACAAAAGCTCTCGGGTGGTCAACGCCAAAGACTTTCCATAGCAAGAGCTATCCTTGCAGACCCTCCCATCATGATTTTTGACGAAGCCACTTCAAGTGTAGATAATCAAACAGAAGCCGCTATTCAAAGATCATTGCGCCAACTGACAAAAGATCGCACCACTCTGATTGTAGCTCACAGACTTTCTACTATTGTTCACGCAGATTGGATTTTTGTGGTGGGAAATGGTGGAATTATTGAACAGGGCACCCACGAAGACTTGTTGAAGCAAAAAAGCCACTACTATCACTTATGGAGTGTCCAGACAGGACAACTTCCCGGAGAGGACTCACTCGATGAGCGCTGAAACTGCCAATCATTACATTGAAAACACCTATCTCACCCAGCGACAGATTCTCTGTGAGTACTTTCAAAGCAGAGAAGGCTACAAAATCAGAGTCATGGGATGGCAATCGAGTGAAGCTATCAAGGGCACAGTTTTAATCCTTCAGGGTTTTACCGAGTTTATCGAGAAATATGAAGAAGTAACGGTGGAACTACTCAACAAGGGGTATCACGTTGTCACTTTCGATTGGCGTGGACAAGGTCTCTCCCATCGTTTTCTTGATGATCCCTTACGAGGGTACGTAGACAGCTTTGATGCCATGATTCTTGAGTGCTACGACATCTATGAGACTTATGTGAGAAAGCTGGCGAGACCTCATATCATGCTGGCTCATTCCATGGGAGGTTGTATTGGCCTTCGCTTACTTCAAAAAGAACATGGATTTGATGCGGGAATTTTCAGCTCTCCCATGCTTGACTGGCATTCACCTGTTGCTGTAGCTCAAGCTCTTTCCAAAGTCATGATTAATCTGGGCAAGGGAAGTGACTATGGCATTGGTTCCGGCCCACCTGATCCTGAGCAAAAGGAGCATGTGCGTGCTCGCCTGACCACCTGCCAGGGTAGAATCGATATGATTACACGCTTGTATTCTAAAAACTCACTATTTTTGATGGGGGGTCCAACCTGGAAGTGGATTTTTGAAGGATCACGCTCCATGCGTCTAGCCAGAAGGGTCTCTAACGTCAAGAAGATCAAAATCCCCTGCTTGATATTCAGCCCCGATGGAGACAATGTTGTCAAAACCGACGTCAATAAAAAGCTGGCATTCTATAACAAGAATATTCAGGTTCGAGTCGTCGAAGGATGCCAACATGAAATCTTGATGGAAGTGGATAAACATCGTCAATATTTCTGGAATGAATTTGATTTGTTTACCAATCAACTGGATACCCCTGAAGCTCACGTAAATTCCTGAAAAGAGTCGGATTAATCCGGTTTCGGATATTCTCTGGAATCTCATCTGGTGAAACGGTATCATGCCAGCCCTTGCGGGGAATTTCCCTCACAATCTACTTTTTCTAAGGAGCCGTTATGTGCGCAGAGGACAAGAAAGTAATCTACTCCATGATTGGGGTGTCAAAGTTTTACGAGAAAACCCCGGTACTCAAAAACATCCATCTCTCTTATTTCTATGGAGCCAAGATTGGGGTTCTTGGGCTGAATGGCTCCGGTAAATCCTCCCTTTTAAAAATTCTGGCAGGAGTCGACTCTTCCTTTGATGGCAAAACCGTACTAGCTCCCGGCTACACCATAGGCTATCTCGAACAGGAACCTCAGCTCGATGAAGAGAAAACAGTTCGAGACATCGTAGAGGAAGGGCTTCAGGAAATCGTAGATCTTCTCAAGGAATACGATGAAATTAATGAGAAATTCGCTGAGGAAATGAGCGCTGATGATATGGACAAGCTCATTGCTCGCCAGGGAAGAGTCCAGGATGAGATTGAAGCAAAAGATGGCTGGGACCTCGATACGCGTATCAATATGGCTATGGAAGCTCTTCGATGTCCCCCGGGAGAAACGAAAACCGGTGTTTTGAGTGGAGGAGAAAAGCGTCGGGTTGCCCTATGTCGTCTTCTTTTGAAGAAGCCTGATATTCTACTTCTTGATGAGCCAACCAATCATCTTGATGCTGAATCTGTCCTTTGGCTGGAACAACATCTCAAGCGATTTGAAGGCACCATTATCGCCGTGACTCACGACCGTTACTTCCTTGACAATGTCGCCGGCTGGATTCTCGAACTGGACCGCGGTGAGGGAATCCCCTGGAAAGGGAATTACAGCTCCTGGCTCGATCAAAAAGCCAAACGCCTCGCCCAGGAGGAAAAGCAGGAAAGTGACCGACAGAAAACCCTCAAGCGAGAACTTGAATGGATCAACGCTGGTTCAAAGGGTCGTCAAAGCAAGCAAAAAGCAAGAATCAAATCCTATGAAGAGCTTTACAATCAGGAAAGCAAAGGAAAGGTTCAGGATCTGGAAATTTACATTCCACCAGGGCCCCGATTGGGAAAAAATGTACTGGAAGTAGACAAAGTTTCTAAAGCCTTTGGCGATAAATTACTCTTTGAAAACCTCAGTTTTACTGTGCCATCAGGAGCTATTGTTGGCGTCATTGGTCCTAACGGAGCAGGAAAAACAACCTTGTTTCGAATGATTACAGGCAGCGATAAACCCGACTCGGGTAAGTTCCAGCTGGGCGAAACTGTGAAGCTGGCCTACGTTGATCAAAGCAGAGATTCACTCGATGATCAAAAGTCTGTCTGGGAAGTCATCTCCGATGGTCTGGACATGGTCAAACTGGGGAATCGGGAAATGAATTCCCGGGCTTATGTTGGACGATTCAACTTCAGTGGCGGAGACCAGCAAAAGAAGGTCAACATGCTCTCCGGGGGAGAAAGAAACCGTGTTCATCTGGCCAAGATGCTCAAGGAAGAAGCCAACGTTCTGCTACTTGATGAGCCCACGAATGATCTGGACGTCAATACCTTGAGAGCTCTGGAGGAAGCTCTCCTGAATTTTGCAGGAAGTGCCATCGTCATCAGCCACGATCGCTGGTTTCTCGATCGGATTGCTACCCATATCCTGGCCTATGAAGGAGACAGTAATGTAACCTTCTTTCAAGGGAACTTCAGTGAGTACGAAAAGGACAAGATCGAAAGACTGGGAGCTGACGCAGCGAAACCTCAGCGCATCAAGTATCGAAAGCTGGAGCGATCTTAGAAGTTTTAGTCCGACCACTCTTTCTTCCAGTTTCCGCAACAATTACTTGTTAGTGTCGTAAATAGTTCAGAACCGTTATTAACGAAGCGAAACCATGCTCAAAAAATCTCTACTCATTGCTGTATTGTTAACACCGGTCTCCGTCATGGCTGATGAAGTAGCCCAGTTGAAACAACAGGCACTGGACTTAATCTTCAAGGAAAGGTTCGTCAAGAAAGGCGGTGAGATTTCTGCTGCAAAGATTCCATTTCGCATGAAAGTTAATACAGTTCACGGCAGTTGTTCCACTCTCCAGAGATTGGTTCAGGGTGCAAATATGTGTCCCGTTGGAGTCGAAGGAGAAGTTCTGGAGTTTGCTCCGGAAGACAAGTGGACAGTCACTATTTGGGCTAAAGATGGGGTCTCCAGCTATGGACAGGATTTCGAGTTTTCAAAGATCAAGCATTTGATGGACTTGAGAGAGGAAACCCGAAAACTGGCGCAAAGCAAGATGGCCAAGACTGCAAGAAAGTTTTACCACGCTACGGGCACCGAGGAAGATGTAAACAAGCTCATCTACAAGTCTCGCAAGAAACTCGATGATTCAGAGAATTCACTAATTGTGCACGGAATCTTCTGGGCAAATGTGAAACCCGAGTACGTAGAATATGAACGCCACTCAGACTACAAGGGTGTAGACATCGTGTATGCCAGCTTCAATGAACGTAAGGAAGCCGGGGAAGCTCTTGAAGCCTTCGATTCAAATTCTCGAACACACAAATTTGAAGAGCTGTACGATAAGTAAACAGACTCCTTTGGCATTCTTACTTCTTTGCCTCCTCAATCTCGGGACTTTACTTCATGCATTTGATGAGGAAGTGATTCCCTGGGAACTCGATGAGCTCAAAGAACAAACCTACAATTTAAGCAGCTTGTTTCGGGCAGCTGATCTTGTGGTTCTGGTAAAAACTGGTGAAGGTAGTCCAGCAGCATCCCGCTCGGGCGAACGTTTAATACAGCAAGCCGCCTCTCTTTTTCTCTATGATGGCATGTCACCCCTTGATCAGGTTTCTCCGGCGACGGTGATTCACTACTACAAAGGCACAGGCTCCAGTCATTTTTTACTTCCCAGTAAAGACAAGCTCATCAAAGACTCGCAACATCCCGATTTCGATGACAGCTACCCCTACTTCATAGAAAACCAGCACTTCTTCCTTTTTTTGGAAAAGAGCAGCTTTGGTGTCACTTTGATAGAAGGCAAAGACCCCGGCTATTTTAAAAGCGATCTGAAACTTGCTGATTAAAAGGAACTCTTGCAAAAAATACAGCTTGATCAGAGAGACAGTGCAGCACTGGAACTTTTGCAGGAATGCATGTATTGGAACCGGTCCTGCGGTGTTTTGTGTTCTCGAACATTACTGAATTGGGGTATCTTCAGCACAAGTTTCGACTCACGGGAAGCCAGCCACAAGTTTGGTTTGAAACCCAGTCATATGACTCCTGGTAAAGTTCTGCGAGAGTACGTTAACAAGTACAGCAAGTAGGCTTTGAGGGGTAGCGTGAATATCTACCTGGAGTTTCCTCACAAATTTGCAGCCATCGTTGAGCCGTACCAGTTCTCAAACTGACTTAGATCCTCACGGCTTGCCTGCGGACTTTAGCGCTTCCCATTCACTCAGTCTTCTGCGTCAGCCGAAACCTTCACCCTCTGCATTGCCGTCCCTGTGGGTAGGGTGAAACGATTACCTCAGGCTGGGTTTAACAAGCCTTTCCGTCTGAATTTCCGCATCAGCTGATCTTCAAGCGGACCTCTCCCATGAGCAATGCCTTTGCGGGTGCCTCAACTCAAAGTATGTGTGCCCTGCCGGGCACACATAAAAGAAAAAGGCCGCATCCTGATGGATGCGACCCTTTATAGTTTACTTGTTAAATCAAGTTTTAGTCATGCAGTTCGTCGAAAGACTTACCAGACTTGGCGCTTCGAGCGATTGGCATATCTACAACAGGAACAACGTTAGTTCCAGTGATTGTCATAGCCAACTCTTCAACATTAGCACCTTGAAGGTCTACAGTAACTTCTCCACGCTCATTTGGCTGACCCATCATCAGAAGATCAGTGCCTGAGTTGTATACAGTTACGTTCAAGTCTTCGCCACCTTTAACATTCGCAAGAAGTTTTCCATCTTCTACACGAACATTGCTAACTTCAAGTGCAGTTGGAACATCGTATCGAACACGAACAGATCCATCACCGAAGTTGTTAGTTTGTTCTACAAACATTTTGAACGAGCGGTGAGTTGGTCCGTACTTTTCAGCAATCTTGGCCATACCACCGATGCTCAGTCCACCAAAGCTCTTGTCCAAACCTTGAACCATTCGTACAAGGTTAGCTTCCGCTTGCCAGTACAACGGTGGTACCCATTGCATGTTAGTTGAAGCTGCAGCAATAACAACTGCACCTTTGTAGTTGCTTGTATCACCAGCATTCAACCAAGCTTCTGCGAAACTCTCACCGTATCCGGCGAAAGCACCGTTTACACAAGCAACAGACCAGATGTATGGCATAGAAGTACCATTAGTCAAATCTTTGATATCACCAGTGTTGAATCTTGAAGTTGCCCAAGATGTCTTGGAACCATGACCAATGTAGTTAATTACAGAGCGACCAGCATTTACACCGGCAGCCACTGAACTGGCACTTGCACCTGGATCATAAATTTGATCGATTTCATCATAAGTAAACTCCATCAAACCTTCGCGGATTGTATCTGCGTAATCCCAGTCTTTTGGACTTCCCTCGTTAGAGGCAATTCCCATACCTTTCTTGTACCATGCAGCTGCGTCACCTGAATCAGGGTAAGCTTCATAGCGGATAGTCTTGGCAACCTGGTAAGCTACTTTATCAGCAGTCTTTGCAGAGAATCTTGAAACAATAATATCAAGGAACCAGTCATCACCAGCAAGAAGACCATAAGATTGATCAGAGTGAGCTCTCTCAACAGTTCCACGAAGAGTAGGAATTTGCTCAACATCACCTACGAGGTGAAGGTAGCTCAATCCACCCTTGTCAAACTCAGCTTGAACATAAGCTTTAATATCTTCAGCAGAAGAGCCTACGTCAGAAAGCTTAACCAAGTCTGTTGGAATTCCGGACTTGCGCTTCCATTGAACGAAAGCTTCGATTTCAGCCATGAAGTCATCATGACAGATAACTATCATGCGACCGTCTTCAGCAACTCGTTCCATTGCCATAGGCTCTTTTACTACAGAGTAGTTAATGAAACTGCTTTTTAGAGCATCAGCTACAAAATTAGGAACTAGAGTTTTTTGAGCTCTCTTGTTCTTGGGAGCTGAATCATCCAATTCCAAAACAACAGACTTGTGAACTCTAAGAGTTTGGCTGACTGGATTGTACTGGAAGAAGTTCAGATCAAGGTTAACACCACTTACGTTGTGGAAAATAAATGGCTCGGAAACCGTTGCAAGAGTAGTTGCTGGATAGTAAGTATCCATTTCATAAATCTTGCTGAAAGTATGTGGAACATCTTCAGGGCTGATGTCACGAGTGAAATGCCCTTTGGAGGAAACCAGTGGGTGGTCCAGCTTAATGTCAACGAAATCATCAGATACAACACGTACTGATGGAGCTTGACCTGGAGCCACAACAAAATTTGTAGAAATTTTAGGTAGATCCGGATTTCCTGCTTCATTCAAAGAAGGGAAACCTGGAATACGGACTTGAGAGTAAGTTTCTCCATCAACATCAACAGTATCAATGTAATACCCGGGAACTGTTACAGTAACAGTTTGGTTTGCTTTCTTACCCAGATTAACGCTGAATCCAATCTTCTGGTCACTGGATCGTTCCAGAGCTTGCCAATCTGCTGCGAAAGTGGAGGTAGCCAAAGCGCCGAATAAAGTTGAAGTTACTAGTAGCCTACTGCCATTTTTCATTCGGGAAAAAATGGAGTTTGAGCGAATGGAGTTTTGATTCATTATCATTCCTTTCAAATGTGATTCATCTTGGACCGTGATAAGCATAATAATCTAAAAGACATCGTCAAGGGACAATTTTTCACTCCAATGGGAAAAATTTGCAAATTTAGACTGAAATTTCAGTAATAGTCGTAGGTTTGAGCCTCTAAATCTCCTTCACAAAGATGAAGATATTGTCGGGTATTCCTGCTCTTTTTGAATCAAACTTTGCAAACACAGAGAGGCAAAGCCACAGATTTCATCAATTGAAATCAATCCCACACCGGGAAGTGACTCCTCTAAATCCAGCCAGTACTTGCGCGGCAATGAGATCCAGTGCAAATGTCCACCCAGTCGCATATCGATTCGATTGTAGTAGAAGGCCGTCATTTTTCTATACGGAAACTGAACATAGTTGACCCAATCCTGAAAGTCCTCTTTCCCCTGAACAGAGCGGTAGGGATCAACATTCACCTCATTGAGCTCTTCATGGAATCTATCCCGAATACCATCATGTGCTATTGCAAGTCGAACTATGGAGGGCTCCCTCATTCCCAATTCAAACTGCCACTGACAGATTTCATATTCTTCTTTCAATGCCTGATTCTCATAAGGGTTTTGAAAGTTCCCATGTTTCGAGAGTTCATTTTGTAGTTGATTCCGAAACTCCGGAAATTTATAAGTACTTGAAAATGCGCTGGACGAACTCAGCTCAAAACATAGAAGCGCAATGAAGCGAAAAAGAAAGTCGCACGGATCTTTTAACAAGCTTTGCTCCCTGAAGAGCCAGGCCGGCTGAACAGGAAGCTGAATCAGATAAGGTCCGGGTTTTTGATCCTTGGGTCCACCCAATTTGCGAATCCAGATCCCAGACCTTTGATGGGCAAACTCAAGTCCCGAATTCATTTTACGAAAACTGATCTCCAGGTCTCTCCCGGTAACCACCGTCTCTTCATCACCCAGCCGAAGGACCGGTCTCTTTGTGTTTTCTACATCAAAGTCACCAAGATCCCGAAAGCGCGAAATCAAGTACTCAAAGAGTTCATTGATTTGAGGATCCAGTTGTTCGACGAAGCGAGCCTTGTGAGGAGTTTGCAACTCCTCTTCTTCTTTGTGTGACTGGTAAGCCTGTGCAGCTCGAACAGCCAGTCTAACAGCGCGCCACCATTTCATTCTCATGCCCTGGATTCAATAAAATTGAGGAGATTCAATGTGCAAACATTGTATCATGTGGCATTGTATTTATCGCACAGATAAAGGCGGGAATGAAAAGCTATCAACTCAAGGCAACAAGCAAAAGTGTAACAGTGAGTGGAGGCTCGTCCAATCTCCTCGAAGAACTCAATGACTCTCAAAGGGAGGCGGTCACTACAACCGACGGGCCTTTGATGTGCATCGCTGGAGCTGGTTCCGGTAAGACAAAGACTCTGGTTTATCGAGTGGCTCATCTCGTCAATCTTGGAGTTCCTGCAAATCAAATCCTTCTGCTCACTTTTACTCGCAAAGCATCTCAAGAGATGATTCGAAGAGCAAGCAGTCTTGGGGACGCTCGATGCTCTCAGGTAGCTGGAGGAACATTCCACAGTTTTGCAAACACAATCCTTCGAAGATACGGGAATCATATTGAAATCCCTCAAAACTTCTCGATTCTCGATCGCTCGGACTCGGAAGACGTGATTCAGCTGATCCGAACAGAACTCAACCTGCATAAGGCTCAAAAGCGTTTCCCCAAAAAGAAAACCGTAGCCTCCATTCTTTCCCAGGCAACCAACAAGAACAAGGAAATTGAAGAGATTCTGGAAATCAGTTACCCCCATTACGGTAATTTTGTAGCGGAGATTGAATCCATCAGAGATCGCTATTCTACCTACAAATTTGAAAGAGCCATTCTTGATTATGATGACTTGCTCATCTATCTCAAATTGTTACTCACCACAAAAGAAAAGGTTCGCAAGGAACTGTCCACCAAATATCGCTACATTATGGTGGATGAGTATCAAGACACGAATAAGCTGCAAGCCTATCTCGCTTGCCTTCTTGCCAGTGAACATCAGAACCTCATGGTCGTCGGGGATGATTCCCAGAGTATCTACTCTTTTCGGGGAGCTGATTTTCAAAACATCATGACCTTTCCCCAACTGTTTCCTGATTCCAAAATCATTAAACTCGAAGAAAACTATCGCAGTACCAAGCCTATTCTGGAACTTAGTAATCAGATCATAAAGAATGCGTCTCAAAAGTATGAAAAGGAACTCTATACAACCAAAGGGGGAGCTCAAAAGCCTGTGTTTGTGGAGACAAAGTCTGAGAACGAGCAAAGCCGATTCCTGTGCCAGCGCATTCTGGAATTGAGAGAAGAGGGAGTCCCCCTAGAAGAAATAGCCGTTCTTTTTCGAAATGGATGGCATTCCAATGATCTTGAAGTTGAACTCGCTGCACACAACATTCCCTATATCAAGTACGGTGGAATGAAGTTTGTCGAATCGGCCCATGTCAAAGACCTGCTTGCCCATCTCAGGGTCTGTTTCAATCCCGATGATATTGTCAGCTGGATGCGGATTCTTTTGCTCATTGAAGGAATTGGTCCCAAGACTGCTCAAGACATCGCCAATCGCGTCATGGAAAAAAAGGGAAGTTTTGATGAACTCTCAAGCAAAGATCTTCAGAAGAGAAAATTTGGAGGGTCCCTGGAGAAGCTTGGGGATTGTTTGCAAAATATACAAGCCAGTCCGGGAGTATTGAGCGACAAGATAATGGTTGCCAGGAACTATTATCAGCCACTCATGAAAAACCACTACGACGACTATCCCAAGCGTCAACCAGACATCGATTCCATGCTTTCCATTGCTGAACGCTATGAGGATTTGGAGGAGTTTCTAGTCGATGTGAGCCTGGAACCACCGGATCAAAGTCAGGTTGATCTTGAAGCGACAGGAAATGACACAGAGAGAATTCGTCTAAGCACAATTCATAGTTCCAAAGGCCTGGAATGGCATACTGTATTTCTGATTCATATGGTAGATGGCTACCTTCCTTCAGCCCGCTCCATGGAAAGCCCGGAAGAACTGGAAGAAGAAAGACGCCTTTTCTATGTGGCCTGTACCCGCGCGAAGCAAAATCTATACTTTACAAAACCTGCCCTCGCGAACCCCTCACGTTCTTATATGTTCTCTCAACATTCCATGGGGGCCTTCCTGCTTACCAGTCGCTTTCTCACTGAAGGTGATCTCCTGTATAAACACACCGAGCAATGGAATCTTCAGACAAGCAGCGCAGAAAGTATCCCCGAGAGTGAAGCAAACCCTGGACAAGCTCGTATGGATGATCTCATGAGACGCATTGATTCTTTCTTCAAGAAAGATTGAAACACTGGAATTCTGTTAGAGGGAGAAAAAGAAAGCTGGCCCTCGAGGATTCGAACCTCGGAATGCCGGAACCAAAATCCGGTGCCTTACCGCTTGGCGAAGGGCCAGTCTTTCGATGCTTAAGAATTAAGCTTCGGGAAATATAATGAAGGTCGCTTCAAGATTCAAGAGTTTTTCCACAGAATTTAAAAATTGATCATCTCCTGAGAACTCAACTTTTTCAGAATTGCTTCTGTGCCTGCCTGATTAAGCTCTTTCCCCTCTAAGGCTGTTCACAAGCTCAGTATCCAGCTCTTTCCCTTTCTCCAGAAAAATCTGGTAAAGAAAGATGGAAGCCGCCACACTGATATTGAAACTCTCGACCATTCCAACCATGGGTATGTGTAAAGACTCATCAAGAAGTGCCTGCACTTCTGAGCTGATTCCGTGCTTTTCACTACCCATCACCAGAATCATTTTCTCGGGCCAGGAATAGTTTCTCAGATCAATTGAACCTTCTCGCTTTTGAGCTCCAAGAAAGACAACACCCTCTTGTTTCTTTTTGCTTACGAAGCCACCGAGATCGTCAACTGCTTCAAACTCTATCCATTTGATTGCTGAAGCCGAGCTCTTGTGGCCCAGGCGGTTGAGCACGGGCATATCATTATAAGTGTAATAGAGGTAGATCCTGGAAATTCCCAAGGCATCCGCAGATCGACTGACGGCAGCCACATTGTGGGGATCATGAACATTGTCGAGCATTAATGCGCACTCAGGTATCTTCTGAGAGTGATAAGCTTCAATCAATTGCTCACGTCTGGTTTTACTGCTCATTTATCCTGCTTTGCCAACCAGTCCTAATGCTTGTGTTCCAGCTCAAAGCTCGACTGATAGTACACACCCTTATGAGGAACTTCTTCACCTTGTATTTTGGCCGCCCGAGCTACTTGCAAGCTTCCTGGAACCGCTTGAGTTTCCAACTCACAAATAAACTCCATGGCTTCATCCATATCCACTGCCGCCACATCATACTCTCTTAAATAGTAATGGTGAGGCATTCCATGGGCCATAACGGGCTCTTCCAACTTTCCTCTCAAGTGAACACGAAAGAGTTGGGTCTCACTATCACTTGTAAGATTGTTGATCTCTCGAATCATTCCCAGGACAGCTGGTGGTGCCCCATTGGAATACTTCAAAGAGTCCATCAAGTAGCCCAGGGCCTTGGTATCTTCCTTTTCATGAAAGTGAGCACTGCGAGCAAGATCAAAATTTGTATTGAAATAAAGCACCCTGTACTCTGAGAAGAAATGCTCCGTAAGCTTTTCCTCAGCTTCTTTCAAGATTTCCAGACCTTCATTCTGAATTGGCTCATAATTTTCCAAACCAATGTTGGCAGTGAGCTTGAGAGACTTCGCTGGCAAGGTCAAATCCGGAGTCAATTGCTTCAAACCCTCAAGTTTTTCAATCGTCTCGATTGCACCCTTGTAATCCGAATTCATGATTTGAACCGAAGCCATGGCAAGTAAGATTCGATCTTCCGGTGCTTTCTCGCATGTCAAAGCCTGCCTGTAGGATTCCAAACTCTCTTCAAACCTGGAGCAATCTCTCTCGAATTCAGCCTTGATTCTCCAGGCATACAGAGCATCCGGTTCGAGCTTCACCAATTGATCGAGGGCCTTCAAAGCAGGATCAATCTGATTCTTTCCTGCATAGGCCTGGGCCTGAAGGACAAAACCAAAGGGAACTTCAAAATTCACCAATTTTGTAGCCGTCTTCAAAGCTTTGTGAAAGTCTCTTTCACGGATTTGCGTTTGCCCTTTTTCCAGTAACTTTTCTATCTCTTTTGACTTTGCCATATCTCCCCTTGCTACCAGCCGTCCAACAGGATTTGCCAGACTATTGCAAAAAACCGTCTCTACAGGGAATCCTGATCACTTTCAACAAAGTTACTTTTCGCCCTGCCACTTCGAACCGTTATACTGGAACCTAATTTGAAATACAAGCCCTCTGCAGTCCTCAAGGAGATTTGACATGTTTGTTTCTAAACTCGTCCCCCTTTCCATTTTCCTGATTCTCATACCATCAATTTTGGGTTGGGGTCGTATTGGCCATCGTATTGTTGGAGAAATTGCTCAAATTCATCTCCCTGTCCATATTCAGAAATCCGCTATAGAGCTCCTTGATGGTCAGAGTTTTGCCCAAGCCAGCACCTGGAGTGATGAAATCCGCGGAGACAAGGCCTACGAATCAACATTCTGGTATCACTTCATCAACATTGAGGATGATCAGACTTTGGAAACCGCCAACAGGCGCAAAGAAGGCGACATTGTCATGGCCATTGAAAAGTTCGAAAAGGAACTATCAAATCCCGAGCTTTCCCGCGAGCAGCGTCAGGAGGCCTTGAAGTGGCTGATTCATTTAATCGGTGATATACATCAACCCTTGCATGTTGGCCGATCCGCTGATGAAGGCGGAAACAAGCATCAGGTTTTCTGGTTTCACATACCTTCCAACATTCACAAGGTCTGGGACGAACACATTATCGAAAATCAAAAACTGGCCTACAAAGAGTATGTAGACTACCTCATGAATGCTCTTCCTCCTCAACAGGTCTTCAAATGGCAACAAGATGGATTAAAAACCTGGGTCAAGGAATCTTTTGAACTCAGAGAAACAGTGTATAAAACTGGAAACAAAAGACTTGAATACGCTTATTTAGGGCATAATACACCAATTGTGAATCGACGTATGGTTCAGGCCGGAGTTCGACTGGCAAACAGTATCGAGACTGCCTTTGAGAATGTCTACCGCAGTCAGAAGAAAGATTTCACCAAAGCAAATGGTCCCTGGGAGGTTCACGAATGAAAGAATTTTCCCTTCAGCTTTGCCTGTTTTTTATTGCTATGACTGTCTCGAACAAAAGCGTCTCAATCACCAGAATCTGAACAAAATTTCTCAAATGCTTCAGGAAATCGAGAGAATATCCCCGGACCGAATTCCCGCTGAACTTCAGGGAAAGGTTACCGGGCTGCAAGATGTCCTCGATAATCTCAGAGTAAGAGGTCAGGAGTTCTTAACAAAGCACAACGAACTGCAGAAAGAACTCCTGGAGAAATGTGATGCAACAGTTCAGGTCAAATCGAAAGCTTTTGCAGATGTCAAAATTCAAATTGGTGCGAGCTTTTTAACCCTCTTCGACCCTATGGACAGAGTACAGTTCATTTCACATCCCAAACGTAACAAGGTGATGGCAAAACCAATCAAAACAGAAATCAAAGAAAGTCCAAAAAATTGCCTGGTGATAAAAAGTATACTTCAAAGTTCTAGGGACTCCTCAAACTCATCCTCAGTTTCAACTACTGTGAATGGGATAAAGCTGCCTGCAAGAAAAGATGCAGAAAGATTGCTTGAATCCATTGTGACAACTGTTGGGGGTTATCAAAAGTTGTCTCTTGCTCAGGAATTATAAATTTGAGTTTTTGACGGCTCCAGTTCAAGCTATGGCATCTTGTGTCTTCCATGCCAAGATAAAGCTCCCTTGGATTGGACTTGTCAGCGATATCAAAAGCTTCAGTCTGCGAACTCAACCGCAGACGCTTCATACCAATTGCAGGTGCCAGAAATGATTGCAATACGGACTCAAACTCGCGCTCTCTCTCGCTTTGGATTTGAAGTATCAATTCAAAACGGAAGCGGTAACGAGGATGAATCTGCTGAGACACATCAATAATGCAGGATAAGAGTCCGTAAAGAAAAAACGGGTGAACACCCGCAGACTTCCCATTGGGATAACTTGTAGTTGAAGCCAGAAAAATTTTGAAATCCAGTGTAATCACTTCCTGCTCATTATTATCCCTTTGATAATAAAGAAGTTCGCGCTCCAGGTATTTCAAACCAAACAAGTCCACAGGGTCATTGACTTCCATATAAATCAGTTCACTTCGTAAGAGATTTTCCAAGCCTCCACTGGTACTGAGTTCATGGATGCCACCTACTGGGTACTTCCCGGTTTCCTTGGCCCTTTCACTGAGCAATCGAGCGACCTCTTTCTTAATCTTGCTAAACAATCCCTCACTATCTTTCATCCAGTGACTACGAGAGCGGTGACATTGTTTGATCGCATAACGCAAAGAATCATTCCCAATCAATTTGAGCATGGACAAGTCCCAGAAGTCTTCTTCCTGTAAAACACTCTTTTGCGCAGAGTAGTTCTGATAAACAGGGGTTAACTCCAGTGATTGCCACCACCCCTCTTCTTCCTTCACCAACGACCCCGCTAACTCAATTTCCTCCAGTAGATCCAGTTTTGCAAACTCATCCAGAACTCCACGCAAATGCACTTCGCTCAGCTCGATGGAATCTTTTACCTTGAGTCTGGTGAAAAACAAACTTACAAATCGAAAGAAAAACAAAACTCGATCTTCTTCATTGTAGATTGTGCTGATTTCACGCAATCTTTGATATTCAGTACTGCGGGAGAATCCGTGCAAAAAGAGATCTCGGTACAAGCTATCGGAAACAATCGACATGCGACCCCGATTAAACTTTAAGTCATCAAACAATAATCCCCACAGATCCAGCAATACACCCGGAAGAGGTAACTGGACTCCTTTGTACAAAGCCTGGGCGTAATGACGCAAAAGCTTCATTACAAAATGGGAGCTGGCTGACTTAAAATAAGATCTTGCCAGAGATGCTTTGATCAGCAGTGCAGTTTGCTCATGATCCAGTTTCATTTCAGGCAAGAATCTCCGGAAGTGTTTTCTCTAAAAATTCAACTTCTTCAGAATCATTGCCAAGGTGGGTCAGAATTTGAAAATCTTCTCTCTCCACAGCGCCGCCTCGAACAAAGAGAGCCCGGGCTCGAAGCATCTTATAGATTTTAATCAACTTTCGGTCGGAGACACCCAATTCATATTCGTGTTTGATATGCTTGATAATTCGCTTGAATTCCAAATACTCGGATTGCGCAAAATAAGGATCTTCCCCCTCTTCAAGATAAGCACGAAAGCTGTTTTGAAGAGTCTTGTACAAGACCAGAAAGTCATTCAGACTGGCTACATCCTGCACAAATCGACTTTGCTTGAAGTAGCGTGAAACATCATTTCCAATCCCTTTGAGTAAAAGATCATCCCACAACTCCTCGGGTACGGGATTCACCTTGACTTTGAAAACGAACCTGTCCTTGAGAGCTTCCAGTTCGCTTTGCACAGGAATATTATTGGTTGCGGCAAAGAGAATCTTCAGTGGTACTGCCACCGGTCTTCCGTCCTGATAAAATTTTCGTTCATTAAGAATGCTCAATAATGTATTGAGGATAGCGGAGTTCGCCTTAAACACTTCATCAAGGAAGGCAAGTTTAGCCTGGGGCAGTTTTCCTTCAGTTTTACGAAAGAACTCCCCTTGTTTCATCTTGTTCAAATCCAGAGGGCCCAAAATTTCCCCAGGCTCTGTAAACTTGGTCAAAGTGTATTCGAAATACTCTTCATCAGGCAGTTTGATTAATGATCTGAACTGGGTTATCAGCTCCGACTTCCCGGTTCCTGGTGGACCTACAAACAGAAGTGGCTCCTGGGCAATAGCACTGACCATCATCATTTCTACCTGTCGCTCTCGCCCTACGAAGAGGCTTCGCAAATTGCGAGCAAACTCTCTCACATTGCGAAGTGACTGATTGATATCTTCACTTTCATTCATACCCTTCTCCCGGGGTCAAACTCTCAAGACTTTGAAAGAAACTCTTTCTCCAGCTGAACTCAAAATCCATCAAGAAGTTTTTGAGTTCCGGGGACATTTCTTCATCAACTTTTCCAACGCTAATTAAGAACTCCAGCATCAGAACTTTGCTGACGCTGCAGTGTTCATTCATACTCAGGTGATCATTCACCTTCTCAAAATTCTGGATAAGGAGTGAACCCAGGTATTGCTTCAAATCGAAGGTGCAAGGCTTCAGGTCGTGCAGCATGGCTTGAAAGAACTCCAGTCTGGCCTTGCGGTCACTGCTTTGATGATGAATATAGATTTGAACTGCTCGATTGACCAGATCCCTGGAGGGTTCCGATTCCTGAAGTTGATCGAAAACTCTGGCCATCAAAACCATCACTCGCCCGGAATCATAATCTCCCTCAAGTTTCTGCTGCATCTTTTCCAGGGTAAAAAGACATTCCTGCTTGTCTACATACTGGGCAAAATAATCAACAACAGGAACCAGAAGCTCGTTGAGAACACGCACCCTACTACTTTCTACTTCATCCACAAGCTTGAGAAACTCCGAGTAAAAGGTTTGGCAATATTCACGATTTTCAAACAAGTACGCGATAGACAACATCTTCCCCAAAACAGCAGCTCTGTGCTCAATGCTGGTGAGAAGAGGAAACTCACGCCAGATTTGATCGATAATCTGAAAGCAAAAGGCCTCCCCAAGTCGAGGCAAAACTTGCAGGAATGCTAAAAATGCTCTCTTTCTATTGAAGGACTGACGCTCTTTGGAGCCCGGTCGTTCATTGAGCACTCTTTCAAACTCACGGGGAATCAGCTGGACCAGCTCATAGTCGGTTCGCTCACCAAGCCCAGCCCATTCTGAGTACAGATGATGGGTTGCTCCGCCTAAGTCCCGGCCCCCAAAGATGGTTGAACGTTCCAACAGGTTGTTGACTTTATATTTACTCGCCTGGTTGAGCTCATTCAACTTTTCCAAACGGGGCTTTTCTCTGGAGCCCAGGGAACTGCCTTCCTGGCTCATCAAACTTTGTGCTAGCTCAGAGTAAGCCTCATAAAGCGCTTCATGAATCGGGTCCTTCGTAAGAGATACCAGCCGTCGGGCTTCTTGCAAACAGGCACTGGCAGCAGTGGTGTTTTGATTCTGGGCATGACCTATTGCAAATATCAGGAAAAAAGGAATTCTGTTTTTGACACCCTCAGTACTTTCATTGGCTACTTTTGGAAGAAGGGTCTGATAGAAATTCTCAACACTGGAAAAGTCTGCTTCCTGGAGAAAGTCATGGTCCAGAATGAATGCCGGTAGATCAACACTCACGACAAGCCCGGACTCAAACAGTCGTGATAAGACATGATCCTTAACCTTGTGGAATAGAAATTCGAACTCAGCATTCAGTTTGCTAAGGTGAACGAGTATCAGGACAAGTCTTGATAGCTGAATCCTGCCATAGGACTCTTCAAGCTTTCTCAAGAAATGGCTTCTGAAAAACTCTTTCTGGGGCTGTTTCAGTCGGGTGAATTGACAGATCAAGAAGATACCCATTGCCTCAATGTCAGATTCCCTGAAGCCAGAATTGTCCGGTTGAATCTGATTTCTTATGGCGACGGTATCCACTCCGCGCAATTTACAGAAGGAGTCAAACAAACTAACTTTCGAAAGTAATTCCTCTCGAGAGTCCGGATGAAAGAACAACAACAACTCTGCACAGGCCAGAGACTCTCTGTGATTCTCTAACCTGGCTTCCAGATAAGCCATTTCCATCAAGAAGTCCCGTGAACTGAAATTCCTTTCCAACATATACTGATTTCTTAGCTCATTCAGACGGTCCACGATAGCCTGATAATCCATTTGATCCGTAGTCTCGGCAGAGGGAGCTTCCTGGGCTACCATTTCTTCCTTCAGTACTGCTGACAATGGCTGTTCTTGCTTAGGTACATCTTCAAACTTGATCTCAGCTTCCTCCACGGGATCATTCAATTCATTATCAGATGGTTTCTGAGCAGCCTCCCAGTCATAAAGCTCTACCTTTGGATCATCAAAGAAAATCATGGACTGGAAGGAGCGGATCTGTTCGCTATAATCACTCAAAACATAATTCACAAGCTTCTCAAGCTCTTCAAATCCCGAGTTCTTCAGGTCCAGTCGAATCAGTGAGTCACCCTCATCCCACAACAACATCCGCTGACCATACCCTCGTTCAAAAACCTTTTCAAACTCCTCTTCAGGAAGAAATGGAAAAGGCTTCAAGCCCACTGGACAAAACACTTCTTCACCTGGGTAAATGCTGTAAAAAGACTTCGTCGCCTGAGGGGGAGAAACGGGCTTTGACCCAGTCTTTTTCATTAAAAAATAACCCTTCCAGGGCAGCTGCAGTCTTAAAATCTGAAAAGACTTTCTTTGTTGGGAATGAATGGACGCAACCCAGCTCTCGAGACGTTCTCTTTCACTTTCTTCATAGAACCAGATATAACTTTGGGGTTTCTCATAGCGGGTATCCTTTTGCAAGCTCACTTCAATCTGAACTTCCAGATTCGAATCATGCAATGAGGCATCAACTTCCCGGGAGTTTGAACCAAACTTTACTTTCTCCAACAAGTCTTCCAGTTTGAGGTTTCGAAAGACTTCCACTTTTTGAAAACCAAGATGTGTATCGAATTCGGAACTTGCAAAATGCTTCGCAACTGGGTGGTCATAGTCCACGGGTGTAAACAAATTTCGGGAATGGGCCTGGAATACCTCTGCCTGCCACTTTTCCGCTGCCAGGAGTTGGAGATAGCGAGGACATTGCTCAAACTCCAGTAGCACCCGTGAACCTGTCTGTGCATACTTGATTCGATAAAGACTCAGCCGAAAACACTCAATCAGGAATTCTTTCAAAGCATCTCTGGAGATTAAAACTCGAATCTTTCCTTTTTCCCGTGGGGTGCTACTCCAGGGGTAGAATTGCCAAACTTCCTTCTCGGGAATCCATTGCTGATTATCGACAGACTGAATCCTGACTTCGGGCAAGAGCTCAGGGTCCTTCCCTCCCAGGCAGGATTCGAATTCTGTTTTGGAAAATGTCAGGCTCAACGGATCTCCGTGAATGACTTCAGCCTTCAGGTTTACCAAATCCGGAACGCGATGAATCCAATGCAGAACCTGTCTTTCAAGAAGACTCTGTCTGGGAAAAAGGACTTGCAGGATCATATCAGCCAGTTACTCGCCTTCCCTCTGATTGACTTTGACCCCTGTCTTCCTCTTCATTTTTACCCGGTGCATTTGTAGAGCCTCTTCTTAGAACAATATCACCCAGATCACCGGCATTCAGACCGCTACTCTCCAATACCTTCTTCACGATATCCTGATGGTGTTCTTCATGCTCAAAAGGGAGGGCATCACCATCCGAGACCAGGTCGATACTCAAATCCTGCTTTCCTGTAACTTCATTTCTTCTCAGTTTTAAGGTTACTTTTGCCATATCTTTCTCCAGCTAGGCCTGTTTATGAGCTACATACTCATCCACAAACTTGAGAATTTCTTCTCTTTCGAGGACTCTTTGTTCGATTAGTTTCTCTGCGATTCCAACGAGCAGGTCCTTACGTTTTTCCAGGATTTCACGGGCTCTCTTTTTTACTATATCCAGGATTTCATTGATTGCTTTGTCTCGTTCCTTTTGAGCTGAGTCTGAAAGGTTTGCACGGTGCTGAACCCTCACCCCAAATGCTTCAGACATCCCATAGCGGGTGACCATATCTTCAACAATCAAGTTTGCACGATAGATATCATTTTCACTTCCACCGGATATATCCTGAAAAATCAGGTGTTCCGCTTCTCTACCACCCATAAGGACAATCAGGTCCGCAAGTAGCTGTTTTCTTGTAAAAACATACTTGTTTTCTCTTTCCGCCTGTTTCAGATATCCCAGAGCATCTGTATAGTCCGAATCAATCGTTACCCTTTCCACAGGTGAGGCGTCTTTGAGGCTCAGAGCGACCACAGCGTGTCCCGCTTCATGATAAGCCACGACCCTGCGTTCATTGTCATTAAGGCGTACTTTGGCATCACCCCCGCGCAAAGCTCGAAACAAATCCTTCTGGTCAAACTCTGTCTTTTTTTCCCGAATTGAAATTCTCTTGAGAAAACGAGCTACAGAATACAGGTGATCTCCGGTAAAGGGGGACCCCGTCATTGGATCACTCATTTCTCCTGTTTTATGAGCTAAAAATTCAATCTGTTTCTCACTCAGTCCGAGCTTCATTTTGGAAGAATAAATCTCGAGTATTTTCTTTCGATCCTCTTCTTTGGGAAACGGAATCTCGATCTTCATTTCAAAACGTCCCGGACGCAAAAGGGCTGCATCCAGGCTACTGACAAAGTTTGTGGTCCCTACCACGAAAACCAGCTCTTCCTTGCGAAAACCGTCCATCTCTGTGAGCAACTGGTTCACCATGGAGTGGTTTACTGAGCTCGAAGCGCCTGGTCCACTCTCTCTTGCTGATGCAAAACTGTCCATTTCATCAAACACAATAATACTTGGCGCACTTTGTCGGGCTTTGAAAAAGGTCTTTCTGATGTTTTCTTCAGATTCACCATGCCACATCGACTTCAGCTCAGGCCCCGATACAATAATGATTGTCGCATTGAGCGCCGTTGCCATAGCTTTGGCGAAAAAGGTCTTACCAGTTCCGGGAGGCCCCCAAAAGATAACTCCTTTCGGGATAATGGGATCCACCTGAGCAAGCTCTGCCTCATCCTGCAATGTTTCCCGGTAGCGTAAAACACTCAAAATCTCTTCATCGAGTTTCTTTTTGACCTCATTGTAGCCTCCGATATCGTTCTCCATAGAAACGATCGGAATCTCCATATCGCTGTCGATAGTCATTTCTCTTAGCTGAGAAATTACCGGCTTCTCCGAATCAGGAAAGTCCAAGCCTTCTAGCCGGGAGAAAATCTGGCGCAGACGCACGGGATTGAGGCCCGACACATATTGGTAAACCTGCTGTAGGTTAAATCCACGGGGAAACTTTTTTGCCTCTGACTGAGTAATTAATCCGGATAAACTGCCTCGATCAATACCTATCAATTTTTTTCTTGCTGGAAACAAATTTTCTATGACTTTATTCATCGAAAAATTAGGATCCTGAAATCCTAAAAAGATGACTCGCGGATTTTCATAGAGTAGCGGAATGACTTCCCTCGCTTCAGAGGTTAGGCTTTCGGAGTGGGATTGAGAAGCCAGGAGGTCAATATGGGGCAGCACCAGTACTTTTTGATCCGTTGAATTGCGTACCCAGTACTTTACCTGCTTGAGCATTGTTCGCAGGACTCCCTCGGATGATTCAGTACTCTCATCACTCGAACCATCCTGTGGCTCCATTCTGCCATCAAGATATTCCATCCTGATTTCAGATTCACGTAGTCTCTGTCGCAGATTCATGTAAAAGTAAGGAATGACCTGCTTCTCACACTCCACCAAAACAGAGACACCAGTTTCCAGTTTTTTCATTATCCAGTAAAGGTCTCTGGAGTAGGCAACATCGAGAGCCTGCCTCTCATCAAGCTGTGTTGGTAGTTTGTCTAACTCAATCATGCAACTCTCTCTTTAGATCTAAAGGCGGACTCTAATTGTCACTTCTCCCAATTCATCATTCTCTTCTATCGATTCAATCTCACCCAAACTACCCGCTTTGCGCTTCAGAGCTTCCTTATGAGTCTTCTCGATACTTTGTGACATGGCTTCATCTACCAGTTTCAATATCTCAGCTTCTCGTCTCTCAAGATCTTGAAGCATTTCTTCTTCTTTGGTTTCGGCAGCTTCTTTCAATTCACCTTTCAAACGAGATTTCAAGGCTTCCTCTGCCCTTTCTCTGGCAACGTCCTCACGATCATAGTAATCATAGACTCTTTGAGTTTCGTTGGCGGAGACCTGGACTTCCTCTTCTTCTTCATAGCGAATTCCGAGCTGACGGGTCACGGGGTCAAACTCAAGATCAAAGCCGTCCTTGGACTGTTTCAACTTGTTTGAGTCGTCTTCTTTGCTCCAACCATTCTTGAGTAACTCTTCTGCGAGGATTTCACCCATTTGAGATTCAGGCAGCAGACTAAGCAGTTGAACTCGCTTGCGCCACTCTTTGCCCACATTCACCGTCTGGGCCATCTTTTCCTTCAGTTCTACCTGATAAGTTTGGCTCATTCTCTTTCCTTTCCTGCAAATGATTCAAGTCTCAAGCGCATCGTAAAACTGCTCGATTTTTTTCTTCATTTTGACTTTCACTGGCTCATACCTACTTTGAAAAACGGCCAGAACCGGTTGAACTTCTTCGAATTCCTCATCCACAAAACTATAGGACCTTAACTTTAACTGCATACTGTCCACTGCATGGAGCACATGTTCAAAACAGGAAATGACCTGGTAGCAGTTGTTTTGATCCTCAGTTTCGAAAACCTCGTTGTTCTCTGATCTCGAATCCTGAAATCGTCTTGGATGCAATAGCTCAAACTGAAGAGTCAAATCTAAAATTTCGCAGACACAGGGTACCATTGAATAGAGCTTGTTTTCCTGTATCAGCTTTACAAAAGAACAGAGTTTTTGATCCAGCTCTTCCATCCACTCAGAGATTTGCTCCAGGTTGTAAAAGCGTAAACTCTCGCAAAATAGTTCATAGTCCAAAACAATCAAATCCGGGCTCGCTTGCAGGAACACCTGTTCCTCAAAGCTCAGCTCCTCAAAACCTGGTAAGCTCATTTTCAAAGAAGAAGGTGCGAACCCAAATGAATTCAGCTTGATTCTGGTAAAGAGAGGTTCAAACAACTTTAGGAATTGCGTTCGTGAAACCTTGCTCATATCGCGACTCAAACAATGAAGGATCAGGCGATCTCCATTGGTTAAGTTTCGAACAGGAAAAACAAATTCCTCATCTGGAGGATTGTAGTATCGATCCAGCATATCTTTGAAAGTCTCGAACAAAGCAGAGCTGAGTCTTAAATCAAGACCTTTGATATACCATACTCGTTCTTTAAAGAGTCTTCCCTGGAGGTTGTACTGCCTGGAGAGAGTCCCTCCTGCTTTAAGAAACTTCTCACTCAACCAGGACGAAAACAACTTCTGGGTAGAAGCCCCAAAAGACCTCGTAAAGGAAAATTGGGCTGGAAATGAACTCGGTAGAAAGAAACTGAATGCCAATCGATAGTCAGCATGACGAAGACGTTTTAAAAAGAGATAAAAGTAGTATTCATCCTGTGGCAGTACAAAGTTCTGATCCATAGCTTTCTGTCACACCGGTCGGATTTCTCCAGGATTCACAACAGGGAATCCCGTGACTTCTATTCTTCCCTTCTGTAGCTTAAATTCCACTTCATTGGACTTGTAAAAAACAGGATCCGAAGGATCATATCGATCACTTAAAAAGAGAAGTCTTTGATTGGACGAACCGATCCAGCGCCGTGTGAGTTCTCTCTTTTCCTCTACGAAGCGACCACAGACCAAAAGGTCTGTATACTCAAGCACCTGACTGCGGAACTCATCTTCTTCCAACTCATCAAGTGAGTAACCAGAATACAACATGACACTCAAGTCCGTCTCCTTGCATGCTTTTACCAGCATGAGCAAGCTTTCCGACTGGTCACAAGGTTCACCACCCAGGAGGGAGACTCCTTGAAGGCCCTTGTTTCGCTTCAGATCTTTCAACTCTTTGATCAGCTCGGTAACTTCTACCTGAGCTCCTCCACTGAATGAGAAGAGGTGAGGATTGCAACAGCCTGGACAACGCAAGGAGCACCCTTGAAACCAGTACGCCATGCGAAGACCGGGACCTTCCAAATCGTGAACCAACTTCTTGTTGCCAAGAGCCAGTTTCATCAAGGGCCTTCCGGAACTAACATATCAAACATCAATTTGGAAAGGCTTCCTACACTCGAAACAAGAATCAGCACAACAGATGCGGCGAATAGAAGAAAGACAATCAAGCCCAGCAACTTGTCGACCTTGTCTTCACCTTCCGTGTTCTTCTTTGCCATTTATTCTCCCGTCCCCTCGACCATTGTAGCGTTTCTTTCTTCAGAATCACAGACCCTGTAGACATGGGCGGCGATCAATTCATCAATCCATCGACTTCCTTCGAATCCTGAGTCTGCCAGCAATACGGGAAACATGGAAATCCCTGTACAACCGGGATGAGTATTTACTTCGTTCAACAAAATTTTTGAATCTACGTCCAGAAAGTAATCCATTCTCAAAAACCCTCGAGCACCCAGGCGTTTTGCAAGTTCGATGGAAAGCTCCCGAAATTCCACGCTCAACTTCGAAGGCAAGCTGGCCAATCCGGTTTTGACACTGGACTTCTCGCCATACTTCGCTTCATAGCTATAAAATTTCTCATCTCCAAGATTTATCTCACCTACTTCTGAAGCTACCCAGCCTTTCCTTGTCTCAAGTAAGGCAACCTCAAGCTCCCTTCCTTTCACTTCCGGCTCTACAAGAATTCGCTTATAGTTATTCAAAAGGTCCTTGAGAACCTCTACTCTCTTTTCCGGTTCGCTGACTCGATGAACTCCAAAGGACGAACCTTCCTGCACAGGCTTCAGATAGATGTTTTGATTCTTAAAAAGATCAAGAATACCTTCAGGAGAGTCAATTCCTCTCTGATATATTTTCCAGGGAATCAAATCGAACCTTGTTTTGCTCTGAGTACAAAAAGTACTCATGTATGACTTGAAGAGCCCTTTATCAAAACAAAGAAAGCTGCTTGCAGAGTCACAACCCAGATAGGGAACCTGCAAACTCTCAAACAACACTTGAATCTTCCCGTCTTCGAGGGGGCTCCCGTGAATAATTGGAAAGACCAGATCTATAGACAAACCCTGTCTTTGAGCAACTTCTTTGATTTCATAAAGCTCAAACCCTTCTTGTTCTACCCGGGTTTTCAGAACGTTTCCCTCACCTTCAAGGAAGGAACCGTCGTGAAAGAGGTGAAATCTGGATGACTTGTCCATATATAGAAAAACTGATATATAGTCATTTTTGGTGAGTTCATAAATATTCCTGGCCGAACACAGAGAGACCCCTGATTCACGTCCGGGACCACCACATAAAATTGCCAGACAAGTTTTTGAGCTTTTTTGCCGATTCATAGAAGGACAAAAGTTATCATTTTTTAGCATTTTTTGTACAGAAACTCGAAAGAAACCCGCATGAATTTAGACAAGTTTTTAATCATGGCCCACAGGGGTGCACGTTATCAGGCTCCCGAAAATACTCTCTCAGCTTTTCGCAAGGCACAGAAGGACGGGGCGAACTTTCTTGAGTTTGATATTCGGTTGACCCTCGACAAGCACCTCGTGGTCCATCACGACTCTCGAATCAATCGTACCTCAACCGGTCGAGGCCACATTAAACGCTTGAATCTTGATGATTTGCGCAAGCATGACTTTGGATCCTGGTTCCATCAGGAGTTTGCGCAGGAACCTATTCCCACTTTGACCGAAGTTCATAACGCTGTGCCTGAGTTAGGACTGAACATTGAAATGAAAGCTCACAGAATGGAAACCGCCCTGGTGGACTTTCTTGAGCAGCTTCCTCAGAACCATCCAGTGATTATTTCCAGCTTCTTCTTCTCTATTCTCAAGCGGGTGCAAAAATTGAGACCAGAACTCAATTTTGGAATCATTATTTCTCAAAAGTTTGGCTGGCGTTCCAAGATTAAAAAGGCTGCACAAAAGGGTTTTTACAGCGTCCACATGGAACAAAGATTGATTAACTCGGATGTTTTGAAGTTGTGTAAAGAGCAAGGATTGCATCTCATACCATGGAATAAAAAGCCATTGACTCAGGAAAGGCTTGAAGAGCTACTCGATCTTGGAATTCAGGCAATCATTACTGACGAACCTGCTATGGTGAAGGCTGAATTGATAAAACGTGAGATCGCATTCTAGAAGCTCATCGATTCTCTTGAATAACTACAGGCTAAACTTTCTTTAGATTTTAAGCCCTGGCCCATCTCTTTGTCTAAAACTTTTTGACGGTAGGATCTCTGACGATAATCAAGGAGCGTCCCAGGCAGTATACCTCCTGGAAACCTGCTCAGTCCTTCTTCGAGCGAGCTTTTCTGAGAACTTTGAGATGAAAACTCTCAAGCATGGGTTCAAACCCGGCCAACTTGCCCAAAGACTTCTTTGAGTTCACTAGAACCAATAGCTCGCTACCATATTTCAAGCCTTCTAAAGCCTGATCCCAAATCGGAATTCGATTCGCTCCTATCTTGTACACATAGGGGCTCGACTGGAAGTGTGAGCTGTGAAAAACATCAAGACTCTTGGTCCAGGCAGTATAATCCAGAATAATAAAATCCCCCTGCTTCACTTGTGAGGAGCTTCCCTCCTTGAGCAGATAAGCAGTAAACCCTTCACCTTTTATATCTGGAGTCCTGCCAGGTGGATCTGGTGGCGAGAGTGGGATACCTGTAGGTTCAACTTCAAGAACCTCCAGTTCAAAAATCAAATTAGATTTCGGTGGAACGATATTGGAAAGACCGGACTCTCCAAAACCAAGTTGCCAGGGAATCCACAGGCGAGCTCTTCCATTAAGTGGAATTCTACGCACTCCTAAATCAATCCCTTCTATCGCTCTTTTGAATCCGACGATAAATTCAAGTGGCGCTGATTTTCGATAGGTAGAATCGACTTCACTACCGTCTTCAAACATCACTTTGTAATGAACTTTTACCCGATCTCCTATCTTGGGATAAACATTTTTACCTTCTCGAAGAAGTTGCGCCTTCAGTTGATACCCCGTTTCACTGAGCATACTGAATTTCAACTGGATCGATTTCTCGGGCATGTTCAGCATCTCGCTTTGAGAGTGCAACTGACGAGCGAAGAAGGCCCCCACTACAAACAGGACAAGGAAAAATACTACCAGAAAATCCTGCAATGGGCTGGGACTTGCCAGTTCCTGTGAAGAGTTTGATTCTGATGTACTCACAGACTAACCTTTCAATCCTTCAATCTTCTTTCGAAGAGCTTCGAGTTTGGATCGAATGTCCTCATCCCTGGAGCAGTACTTCAACCCTTCTATACAAATCTGATCAGCCTTCTCCCAATATCCACATTTCAGACAACTCGACGCGAGCTCCACAAAGTAGCTGTTTTCCTTGTTGGTCAAAAAACAGAAAGTGAGATGCTTGTAAGCCTTATGATACTTCTTCAATTTGACGTAAATTTGGGAGAATAAGTGATGCAACTCCTGGTTCGCTGGCAGAGAGCCTTTTTGCAAGATTTTGAGAAGATTCACAAAGACTTTTGAGCTCATTTCCTCTTGCGAGAAACCATTCAGGATTTCCAATATCTCTGCATAGTACTGGTGTTGGGCTTCCCTCATTCGGAGCTGATTTACCAAGAATTCAGTCTGTCTTTTCTTGGTCTTGTAGTATTGGTCAAGAACTTGATAGGAGATCATACAACCCGATGCCTGGGAAATCAGTTTCAGAGCCTGTTCGGGCACAATATCCTCTCTGTTTTTGCATTTGAGATATAGAAGGGCCAGCTCCAGGTAGAAGTTCTCCTGTTTCTCCAATTGCGCCTCGAGTGCTTCTATCACTGAATCAATCTCACCGTTTAGAACTCTCGCACGGGTTGAAAGGACCCTCGACACATCAAAATGCAGCAAAACATCTTCTTTGGCGAATCTCGCCTCAGCCTCTCTGTACCAAATCTCGAGGTTGCTTAAAACTTCTTTACTCAAGCGCTCTGGAGGAGTTTCTTTAACGTATTCATAGAGCATTTTTACCGCTACCAGGGAAACCTTTTGCTCCGTTGGTTTTTCGCTGGAAAGCATTTCATAGAGATCATCCAGGATATAGGGAACACCTACACGAAAGAGTATGTAGGCCGCCAAAGAGCGGTTCATTCCCGCATAGTCCTGATAAGAACGCTCCAAAGCGTTTTTTAACCCATCACTGAACCAGTTGCGAAGCCCAAGGATAGCTGCACGCTGAACCTCAAGATTTTCGTGAACCAGCAAAGCCTTGTATTCTTCTTCTCGCTCAGGTGGTATTGCAAAGCTCATCGCTTCAATGGCCGCTTCACAAATTTGTGGGCTTTCCTGCTCTTTTCCCAAAGTTTCGTGGTAAAACGAGAATAGCGAGCTGTCTTCATAGGGCGCCAGGAGTTTCAGGGCACGAACCTTGATCAATTCAATGTCTCGACCTACTGCCTTAACCAGAAGCTGTTTCACTTCATCTGTTTGATGCTTCCCCAGAAAGTCCAATACCAGATCAAGTATCTGATCATCACTTTCACTCAACAAAAGTGACCCGATCCAGTCAATAACCCTTGGTTCACCGACGAAACTAGACGCAGCCTGAATAGCTGCCAACTGTGCATCTCTGCTACTTTCGTTCAAAAGATATGACAGGACATTCAAGCCTCGCTTGAGGTCTTCCTCATCATTTTGAGCTTTGTATTTCTTCGAGTAAACCATGGCCACATTTTTGGCGAGCTGAAAGTGGCGACTACTGGCGTATTGTTCAAGTAGTGAGCTCGTAATCTGGTCATATTTCCCTAAATCAATCAGAGCCTCAAAGGAAGCGCAAGCAACAATTTCAGCCTGTCTGGTCAAGTGCTCCATAATCAGCGGAAATGCAAGATACTGATCAGCTTTGCTCAGAAGTGCCAGGTTGGCAGCCTTCTCCTCAACATTGCTAAGGTCTCTCACTCTCGAAGTGATCAGACGGGTCTGGTCTGTATTGAACTTGACGTCAGCCAGTCGTAAATGACTCAGCACCTCTACCTGTGCCCCAGTTTCCAACTCAGGCACAAGGTCAAGTACGTATTGAATCCCCTCTTTCTGTCCAAGATCAATCAAAAGTTGCATGACAAGAGGCTTCAAGACCTCATGAAACTTCCCTACATTTTTCATGAGATAACGGGAAATATCAGAGCTGTTACTGAAATGAAGCAAGCTCCTGAGGATTTCTTCTTGCTGATTCCTGTTGAAATCAAAAATATTCTTTAGAAGGAGCTTGGAGTATCGAGTTACGGGCTTGGAGCGAATCAAGGCCAGAGATGGCTGAAAATGCTCTTTCAAAAAGGATACATCTTCAAGAACTTTATCGAATTTCTGGGTTCTGAGTACAGCCATCAACTCAAGAGCTGCCTGAACAAGATCCTTCTTTCTACTCTTCAAAATTTCAGGGAGGAACTCAAAATGCCCCTCCAAAATCGTATGAAGTATTTCAATTACACCTTGTGTTTGCATACTCTAAGCTTCCACGTATAAATCCTGAAAACAGGCGTTGTTTCTATCGAAATGCAACTTTACTGAGCCAGTAGGACCATTTCTGTTCTTGGCCAGAATAACTTCTGCCACACCTTTTTCTTCGGCATTTTCAGGGCTATAGTATTCGGGTCTGTGTAAAAAAAGAACCTGATCCGCATCTTGCTCAATGGCGCCGGACTCACGCAGGTCGCTCAACATTGGACGCTTGTCCGCTCTATCTTCCACTTTTCTTGAAAGTTGGGAAAGGCAGATCACAGGGACTTTGAATTCTCTGGCGAGATTTTTTACACCTCTTGAGAAGTCAGAAATTTTAACCTGTTCAGAGGAGTACTTTTCCGAACTACCTATCAACTGAAGGTAGTCAATTACGATCATACTCAAACTCTTTCCCTCCTGGGAGAGCTCTCTTGCAAGACGACGAACGTCATTTCTAATCTCGTACAGTGTCATTCCACTTTTATCATTAATAAACAAAGGACTTTGCTGCAGCTCCATTACAGCCCTGGTCAGGCGATTGGCTTCTTCCGTTCGGATTTTCCCTGAAAGAAGATTCATACCATTGATTCTCGCTATATTGGAGAAGAGTCGTGTCACCAATTGTGTACCGGGCATTTCCAGAGAATAAATCACCGTAGCTTCTCTTCGATCCACAGCAACGTTCTTTGCAATCTGAAGGCAAAAGGCTGTCTTTCCCATACTTGGGCGAGCACCCAGGATGACCATATCTCCGGGTTTAAAACCCAGTGTGAGCTTGTCGAGGTCCTTAAAGCCTGTCGCAACACCCGGAACACTCTTCCCGTCCTTGTCTTCGAAAACCTCTGCAATCATGTCAAAGGCTTCCGTAGCAAACTTTCCAGCTGCTTGATATCCAGCTTCCTGAGAGAACTGGGCGATCTCAAAAACTTTCTTTTCTGCCAGCTCGACCAGCTCCTTGGTATCTTCTTCACCGGAGTAGCTCTTTTCCAGCAGGTCTTTGCAGATAGAAATCAGATGACGGGCTTTGGCCTTTTGGGCGATAATCTCTACGTAACTGAGAACATTTGCCCTCGGGATCACAGCTGTGAGTTTATCAAGATAGGTCTTTCCCCCCATATCTTCGTAGATACGATTCCCTTCCAACTCATTAGCGAGGGTGATGTAATCTATATTCTCGCTTCTGCCATCAAGGGCTTGAAGGGCTTTGAAAATTTCCTGATGAATCTTTTTGTAAAACTGATTGGGTTTTAAACGCTGAAAGACTTCCATCCTTCGACTGTCATCCATACTCAGTGAAAGGAAATTCGCCAGTACTGTTTGCTCCGCATCTAGATTGTGTGGAGGGATATAATCTAACTCTTGCATATTCTCAGGTCCAAAAATTTGCGTTTGAAACTCTATGATTTTCGAGCTCTAAACTTAACAATTCTGCACTACCGTCAGTTCAGCGGTCATTATAACCCCCAGCAATGCAATCTGTCTCATTACAGTATGGAAGGCCTGGAAATTACACATTCCAGGAAAAGGCTGAAATTTGAAAATTAATCAGACAGCTGCCTTTTCCAGGCCGAACAGAACTTACGACCTACCATGATGAATAGTGACAATTTAAGGGGAAATAATCTTTTGTTCGAACAGCAAAAAGAGGGCTGCACTGTATAGTGCAACCCTTCAAAAAAGGAGCTCAATTTTAATTGCTCTTCGGCTACAGCCGAAAATTATTCTGCAGCTTCTTCTTGCTCTTCAACGACTTCTTCAGTCGCTACTTCTTCAGCAGCTTCAGCGGCATCAATCTTGGCCTGGATTTCCTGGTCAGTTTCGATGACTACGCTTAGTTGAGCCGAAATTCCTTGCTCAAGTTTTACCTTAACCAAAGTTTCTCCTACAGTCTTGAGAGCATGAGGCAGGTGAATCAATCGTCGGTCCACTTCAATATGGTGCAATTCAGCCAAAGCTTCCACGATTTCTTCTTTGGTAACGGAGCCAAACAGACGACCTTCTTCTGATGATTTTCTCTCGAAAGTCACCTGGATTCGATTCATTCTGTCCGCCAACTCTTGAGCTTCACCCATACGCACTTGCTTGCGCTCCTTGGCAGCCTCAATCTTCTTGGCTCGTTCCTTAAGGTTTCCCTGAGTTGCTATTACAGCCAGATTTTGTGGCAGCAGATAATTACGAGCGTACCCGTCTTTTACTTTTACAATCTCATTTGCTATGCCAACATTGGGCACATCTTTTACTAATATCAGTTGCATTGCTAGGCTCCTTTTTTCCCTTGTACATAGGCTTGCCTAAAGTTAAAAAAACTATCAAAAATTCCCAAAAACATGACCATCAAGACCAATGCCTGGGAGAATATAAATCCCACGACTACCAGCATTATCTTGACTGGAGCTGATATTTTCATCTGCCCCAGCAAAAAACTGGTAATGGACATACCAAACAAAAAGTACACCAGTTGCGTGGCGTATCCCACCGCAATCAAAACATCTTTGTCAGTGTTCAGTCCCGCTTGTGGATCCTGCAAGTAGAAACTACATACCAACAAACCCAAAAACAACCAACTCACACCAACGGGCAATTTCCAGCTTGAAAACTCCAAGCCGGGAATACTGTGTATCCCGAGCCTGGTCCCAATTCGGCCAACTACAGACACTTGCACCATTAGATACAAGAGTAAGAAAAAGCCTAAAAATGGCTCTTGATTTCTCAAAGCATTTTCAAGGCCTGACTTTGTCTCAATCGCCGATTTCTCCAAGCCAAGAAGCCTGTCGAGCTCCTCTTTCTTGCCCTGCCGCTCTTCCACTGACGATGTCAGTGAGCCAAGTAAGTCTGCGTACTCTTGCTGCACCCTTTCCTTGTCTTTGAGCAACGGCTCGAGAAATTGTTCCTCATACATTTTGGAAAACGATTTCTCAAATTCCAGATTCTGTTCCTGATGGTTCAAACCAAGAACATGAATCCCCAGCTGAATCTGTCCCATCAAAGCAATCCCAACAAATAGAAAGGCTAGCGACAGACTCAGTTTCAGCCCCTGGCGTCGATGAAAACAAACACCCAACACCAGTGCGCAAACTGCAAAGGGAAGATAACCTACCAGAGCGGTTAGCCCCAGAAAGCTCCCCATGAGAATTGCAGTTAGCAAGGTTCCCAGGCCTGCTGCTGCGAATCCATGAATTGTACCAATGAGAATCATTGGTACAGGGAGTAGGAAAACTGCAGCGAGGTTTAAAAGAGGAACCTGTGAAAAGAAGTACAGGATCAGCGTGAGTGAGCTAAACAGACTCGTTCTCAGTAAGACCTGACTTCTATTCAAGTCAATCCTCCACTCTTAGAGATACTTCTCAGGACAGTAGGGTAGCAAAGCCATAAATCTGGCTCGCTTGATCGCCTTGGTCAGTCGAACCTGATGTCTTCGACTGGTTCCCGTTTGACGGGGAGAAAGAATGGCGCCCTTGTCGTTTATAAATCTCTTGAGCAAGTTTGCATCTTTATAGTCGATCTCTCTGATTCCCTCAGCAGTGAAGTAACAAGACTTCTTCTTTGGCTCCAAACCAAGTTTCTGCTGAAGAATCAGTTTTCTTATTCTCTTTTTCTCTTTTTTCTTCTTTTTGCCGTTGTCATAATTTCTAGGCATAAGTCATGTTCCTTTCCCGTGAAATCCTAGAAAGGGATTTCATCGTCCGAGATATCATCAATGGAGGAAATATCAACACTTGCTTCCTCACGACCCGCGCTTCGCGCTGGCGCACCACCACCAGATGGACCTTGTTCACCAGCTCTGGGTAGAAAATTAACAGTTTGAGAAATCACTTCGGGTCGACTTCGTTTCACTCCGTCTTCCCCTTCCCAACTGCTTACTTGAAGCCTACCATCCACCATTACCGAGCTCCCCTTTTTGAGGTATTGAGCAACGGTTTCTGCCTGCTTGTTAAAACTTACGATACGAATGAAAAGAGTTTCCTCTCGACCTTCAGACGAACCACCTCTTCGAAAGTTGGAGTTCACTGCAATGTCGAAATTACAAACAGCCAATCCTTCAGTGGAATAGCGCAATTCAGGATCCCTTGTCAGGTTTCCCATCAAGATTATTTTATTGTATGACGCCATGAATGAACTCTCTTAAGCTTCTGCGCCAGCCAACAGGTTGCGACCATTCACTTCAGCCTTGTTGACTGTAAGAAATCGCAGAATTGGGGTTTGAATACGAAGAAAGCCTTCCAGCTTTGCAATAGCTGAGGGAACACTCTCTACGTCAAGAATGTAATATACGCCTTCCTTGAGATCCTTGATTTCATAAGCAAGTCTCTTCTTTCCCCACAAGGCGCGGTTCAAAATTTTTGCGCCACTTTTTTCACCTACATCCGCAAGTTTGTCGAAAACAATACCCATCTTGCTTTCGTCCACGTTTGGGTCCGTGAGAACCATCATTTCATATCTTCTTACTCTTTCCATTCGTATGCTCCTGTAAAAATACAATTGAATCAGAAAAATCCGGCAGGATAGACCTCCCGGAAATCTCAAAGATTAACAAAGGTGGGTAAATATAATGAGCGATAACCTTTGAGTCAAGGGAAGTTTTACACTTCTTCAAGAATGATTTCGTAACCTTGCCAATTTCTCATGTTCAATACCCCGTTAGAGAAAATCAAATATTGCCCTTTGATCCCCTGCAACTCATCTTCAAGCTCCGGTATCTTCTTGGGATTGTAACTCTTAACCTTTGCAGGATGACTTTCAATTGGATAGGAGATTTTGGTCAGATTGTACTCCAGCGCTTTCATACCCTTCTCGGCCAAAAAATCAACTGCTCTTGTATAAGCTTCCTCCAGGTCCTCGTATCGATCCGGGGACTCCTTGAGCATCCTCTGCCAACTTGTCTTGTCAGAGAACAATTCCTTGAGCAGTGTTTCTGCTTCACCAGCTGTTTTTCGATCCTCCAGCTCCAATAATGGCGTCGCACCAACAGCTCCCTGATCTACCCAACGAATATTCTCATTTCCCTTCCTGGTAAGTCCAACCTTCACATGGGAAGAAAGGCTGAGGTAGACAAGATGAGGAATGAAGCAGTGGGTCTTGGCAAACTCCTCATCTCTGCATGTCCCTTCATGAAAATGACACTTCTCCGGACTGAGAATGCAAAAATCACATTGCGCCAAAGTCTGTGTACAGGGAAAGCAATAGCCTTGTTTGAAAACCTGCTTTCGCCCACAATGAGTGCAGCCGGCGTTACCGGTGAACTTCATGCGCAATCTGCTTCCAATGGCCTCATTAAGTTTGAACTCTCCCTCATCTAGTAGTAGGGTGTATTCCACTGGATCATTCAACTCTGACCTAAGTTTATCAACAATGAAACCTTGCAAAAGACTCTCCTTTATTTCCTGCTTCAAATTCCTTCGAACAGGGCTCTGCTTGCTACTGCTTCTTGGTGCTGGACAATCTAACATTGCTGCCCAGAACAAACCAGTGACATCCCTTGCATTAAGCTGGGTTACCAGTTCTACGGTCTTTCATTCCAAAGGGTTGAACCACTCCTTTCCTGTGAGCGTCAGCTATCCCAGACTCCCTGTGGGAAGCAATCATCGACTGAACTTACTCCTCTTCCTGGATGGGCAGCATGTTTTTTCCGGCTGGAATCTGGAAAACATCAAACAACAAATGGAGGCCGGGAAGATCAGGCCAGCTTTTATACTGGGATTACACTCCACTGACTTGAGGAACTATTTTTACACCCCTACCCAGGTTCAGGGAGTTGGTGGCTCTGCACTGGCGTTTTTGAGATTTCTGGGAGATGAGTTCATTCCTCATTTTGAGCTTAACTACCCTATTGCCAGAGGTAAGATGAATAGAACCCTGATTGGTGCCAGTCATGGGGCTCTGCTGGCGCTATATCAAGGAATTCTTCAAAGTGAGCAGAATGGATTTGCCAATATAATCGCTTTCTCACCTACAATCTGGTGGGACAATCGTCATCTCTTCCAGCTGAGTTTGATCCGCAAGGAATTTCATGCCAATGTCTTTCTACACAGTGGTGGCAAAGAATTGAATGTTTCGCCTCACCAGCTGGTTGATGAGTACAATCAAATCTTGAAAGGTTTTAAGGTCAGAAGCTTCCATCATCATCTGCCCGAGGGAGAGCACAAAGCAAGTACCTGGGCCATTGTTCTACCTCAAGCGCTCCAATGGATAGAAAAGGCTAGACAACCAGATTACTCGTCCCGCTGAAAACCTTTTCTCCAGAGCAATAATTCCCTTTGGGAATATGCAGAATGACTCTGGTGTCATGCCAGGCAAATCCTGAATCTTTGGGTTGGGAGTGAATCGTTAGGCTGCCTCCGTGGGCAATCATCAGGCGGTTGGCCATTTTTACTCCAAAACCTGTTCCCAGAAAACGATTGGTACCGCGAATACAGTGTCCCATCCTGTCCAGATTCGTCTGCAAACCCTCCTCAAAATCTTTACCTTCAAGTGAAAACTTCATCAACTCATAGCAACCAGTGACTGAGGAAAGATAGTTTGCAAGGTCATGGTGAACCGCATGAAGCAGAGACTTGGACTGATCCAGGGTGGATTTGAGTAGTTCAACCATGTTTGAGAATTGAATCTGGTTTCGGAGTCTCACCAGAAGTTCCGATTCCGGTGCGGTTTTGAGAACATAGTCGCTCGCACCGGAATCAAAAGCAATCAGTTTTGAACCTACATCTTCATTTGCACTGAGAAAAACAATCGGAAGAGCGGCCAACTCCTTTCTCTCACGAATTTTTCGACAGGTTGTCGCCCCATCCATCTCAGGCATAGTCATATCCATGAGAATCAAGTTGGGAATCTTCTCTTCTAAAGTATCCAAACATTCCTGTCCAGTACTACATTCGACGACTAAAAAACCCTTCTTCTCGAGATTTTCCACAAACTTCCTTCTCTGAAAAGGTGAGTCGTCCACAATCATCCATCCTGATACTCCAAGCCGGTCAATCCTGACCTTCTCATACGGCTACATTAAAGACTGGAAAATTTGTTTGTCGAAGTTGCGTTCCACTGCGACCTTAACCAACAAGTTAATCATGGCGAATTTATAACATATATTTTTTAGAATACTTCTAATTTTGAACCTTTATGATACAAACAAAATCGTAATCTGTAGGTCCGGCAGAATCAAAATTGTCTATTGATCCAGAACACCTTGTCAGACAAGGCTGCTTGGCCTTCTGTCTGTAATTCCCTTATATTGAAGTACTATGAAAAGGCTCAAATCGATTCAATGTTTGTCGATTTGATGACACAACGCACTACGAGAAGGCCGTTTTCTATTGATTCTAGTATGGAAGTAATAGAGTTTAGAAATTTACAAAAGGTTGAAAGGCAAAAAATTATCAACCTTATGAGTAATGAAAATGTATCACGGTACTTACCCCTTATGACCGGCACCTTCTCTAGCAAGTCATGCGATAGATTTCTTCAGGAAAAAGCAAAACTATGGGAAAAACATGGGTATGGTCCATGGGCGATTTTCATACATGATGAATTTGCAGGCTGGGGAGGATTACAACTGGAGAATGATGAGGTGGAGTTTGCTTTAGTACTGCATCCAGAATATTGGGGATGGGGCAAAAGGATTTTTGATAAAACACTTGCCTGGGATTTAGTGAGGAAAGTTTGGTTTCGATCGAAGGTCAGAAACTCAGAAAGTATAGATTTAACAAGACTGATCTTCCCCCTAACCACTAATGCCAATCGCTTCCCCATCCCCTTAGACGTAGTCCCACTATAAAAAGAAACCAGCCATTAGCGCAATCCAGCGAAGCGAGGATTGCAAGAAGAACCCCCGTCTACCCTACACGTAGTCCCATCAAAAAGAAGAAACCTGCAACTAGCGGAAATCGCGAAGCTGTATTTCCAAGAAGAACCCCCCACCGCCTTCAAACTCAACCCTCTAATCCTCCCCAA
>Ga0181590_10000143_pt1 | contig 48916 bp, 28 predicted proteins | sample 071ome_34_FD_132446 | JGI IMG/M metagenome (GOLD analysis project Ga0181590, IMG submission 132446) | Coastal salt marsh microbial communities from the Groves Creek Marsh, Skidaway Island, Georgia - 071411BT metaG (megahit assembly) | ecosystem: Environmental > Aquatic > Marine > Intertidal...
CTGAGTTTGATTACCCACGCTCATAAAGTTTTTTACTGTTAAATCTTTAATTTTTATCATTATAGCTCGTTGTAGATGTCTAATAACATCTTTTTGTTAAATTGTTCCGAATCTATTGCTGATATTTCTCCACTTACAATTTGATCTACACTTTCAAACTGCTGAATATCAACATCTGTTGTAATTTCTTCCATTTGTTTTTGTGGAATAAGTGATATTTCTCTACACTTGTATTGATTGACAAATGTTTCTTTGATAAATGTAGCCTCTTCAAATGAAATAGGTACATCAATAGTAACACGCAAATACATCTTAGGTTTGATAATGTTGTCTGTGTCTTCTAATAGTTGTTTTAGTCCGATAGTTCTGTACTTTGGACAGTCTGCCCAACTTAAATATTCTGGTTCTTTGTTATTTTCTTTATCAAGTATCATCATACCGCGGTCATCGTCCCATGCATCTGCATAGTTGTGCGGAAATGCATTACCTATATAATGAATCTTGCTTTGCTTTTGACGCTTGTGGAAATGCCCTGAAAAAACATAATCTTGATTTTTAAAATGTTCTGCTTTGAGTTCACCGTGGTCTGGCATTTGTACCATAGCGTTCATATAGAAACTTGGAAGTTCAAAATGTCCAAACATATACTTGGCTTTTATTTTTTCAATTTTTTTCCATTCATCGCCTACCAACCACGGCACAAGTGCTACATCATCTTCCTCATAGATGTTGTCTACCAATGTTACACCTGGAATGTGTCTACCAAACTCTGTTGAACTTACATCACGTTTGTCTTTGTAGTACAAATCGTGGTTACCAACAAACATATAGAACTTATCAAATGCTTTCCCTAGCTTTTCCAAGCATCGGATAGTAGCATCCATGGTAGTTAGGTTAAGTGAATTACGATTATGATGCCAATCACCACAAAATATGCCAGTCTCACAGCCATTTGCCTGTGCCTGTTCTATGTACCAATCCACAAAGTCTTCGCAATCATCATTGTGAACCTTAGAGTTGCCTTTAAGGCCCAAGTGGATATCGGTAAAAACTGCTGCTTTCTTAAACAATATTCAATCCTCAGTTATGTTATACTAAGTGTAACGCAAAAATTCGCTAAAGTCAAGAGGTTTTTTTGCTTGCTTCTTCTCGTTTCATCTGATTTTCCCATTCACCTTGACTTTGTCTAGTGTAGCTAGGATTTAAATGATTCATTTCGAGAATGTCGTCTCGAATGTTTTGATTGCGTTTTTCAATATTGATAACACGTACAAATGAGTTTGTAACTGCTGCTGTGTAGTAAGCAAATGGATTTTGACTTTTAGACTCGTCAAACTGTAGACCGATTTGAGTAAGTTGTAGTATTGCCTGACCACGCATTTCGTCATTGTATGTATATCCTCGCACATTTCCTCTTGTACCGTATCTATCACACAGTTTCATCCACATTCTAGCTAGTTTTGTAGTAGCAGTTCCGTGATTCATAGAAAATACGCCGTTTTCCATTCCACCTTGCCAGTGGCTTTTTCCTACACATATTAATTCGTCGTTTTCGTTAAATTTATAGTGTTGAAAGGGAGGAAAATTTAGCCTTACTTTTTTATCTGCTTCTGTTTTAGGATTTTTTTTGCGACCTGGTTCGTCCGGAATGTGATCATATGTCATTACACGAAAGATTAGCTCTTCTTTTGTGATCTTTCTGTAGTCAACTTCACATTCTGCCATCTTTTTGCGTTTGCCTGATTCTTTTGCCCGTTCAAACTCTGCTACTGACAATCTTTTTGCTTTGTTACGCTTTGCTTCTGCAATAGTTCTGATATTAATTTTGTCTACACTTGGTAGTATTATGTCAAATTGATGATAATCATCATCAACAAAACTACAAAAACTGCTTTTTGACTTGTGTATCTCCGCAAGTATGTCTTTGTTATTCAAATAGTTAATTTTTTTCATAGATTCTCCAAACATTATATCTTATTATAAACTACGCAGTTAAAAAAGTCAATAAATACTTTATAGGAGAACCAAATGATTGGACCAAGACAAGCAAGAAACTTAGCATCACAAGTGCGTAACGGCCAAAATCCTTTTGATAGTGTAGCCAACACAGTAGGATCTGAGTTTTTACGAACAGGAGGCAATCTAGTAGACACAGCTAAACAACGAGTAGCAGATTTTGTAAGTGATACTGGATTTGGAAAAGCTCTTCGAGCATTTGGGTTATTTGCTGATGCTGTTCCAAAAGAAATTAGTTTAGCAGAAGGTAACTGGGGTTCAAGTTCTAGTAGTGGTGATTGGCGAGTCAAGTTAAGTTTACCTAGTAATTTTGCAGGCAGTCCGGTTTTAAGTCCACTAACAGAAACAAGTGGTCTAGTTTTTCCATATACTCCTACGATTTATATAACTCATTCTGCTGGTTATAATCAAATACAACCAATACACAGTAATTATCCCTTTTATGCATACCAGAACTCAAGAGTGGAACAGTTTAGTATTGTGGGAGATTTTTATGTTGAAAATGCAAAAGAAGCTGAATATTGGATAGCAGCTATACATTATTTAAGATCAGTTACAAAAATGGCATATGGTCAAACATCAAATTCTGGTTCACCCCCACCTGTTGTGCGATTAAACGGCTACGGTGATTTTGTTTTTAAAAATGTTCCTGTAATTGTTAATAGTTTTGCAGTTGAACTTGGCCAAGATATAGATTATATTAAATGTAATGTTGGTGAAGGAGCATCATGGGTACCTACAAGAAGCAATATCCAAGTTACAGTTGCTCCAATTTACAGTAGAAGAGCAGTAGAGTCATTTAGTTTAGATAAATTTGTCAACGGTGGATACATAGGTCCTAATGGCGGAGGATTTATTTAATGGCCAAATACAGTTCAAGTAGTCCTTGGCACAAAACTAAAATAAAAAACTCTCAATACCTAGATTTTTTATCTATTAGACCAGTACCAAAACAAAGTGATGACATATTATATACAATAGAAGTACAGTATACACATAGACCAGATTTGCTTGCATACGATTTGTATGGAAACAAGGACCTTTGGTGGGTATTTGCTCAAAGAAACATGGATGTAATCAAAGATCCAATTTATGATTTTGAAGAAGGTGTAGAAATTTATCTTCCTAAAGGTCCACAACTAAGAAAATTATTAGGATTGTAATATGACATTCCAAGCACAAAATTTAGCACGAAGAGCAGCTGCCGCAGGCAGGCAAGTTGAAGATTTTGTAGAATCAGCAGTTAGAGATTCTAACATAGTTAACAGTGCAGGAATTACAGTAAATGCAATAAGAGACAGCATAGATGGTGCAGTTGAAGAAATAGCAGGAGCAGTAGCAGACCCAATAAACGAGGTTGCATCAAGAGCAACAGAAATGCAATCAATTTTGGGCAATCCTGGAGGAGCGTTGTTATCTGTGATAGCCGGCGGACTTTTTGGAGGATCTAAAAAAGGAAATGATTTAAAAGATTTTGCATCATACACATCTATTTTTACACTAGGAGTTCTAACTAATTTTGAAATTAACTTTCCTGACTTGACATATCGCAGAAGAGATCCTTGGATTACAATTTTAAGATCAGGCGGCGGCCTTGGAAACAGCAAAGCAACCACAATATATGAATCTCAAGGAAGATTAGAATATTTTATTGATAATGTTAATATAGATTCGCTTGTTGGATTAAACCAAGCAACAAAACAAACAAATGCAACTAATATAGAATTCAAAGTTACTGAACCTTACAGCATGGGTCTGTTCTTGCAAACAATACAAGTAGCAGCAGCTAAAGCTGGTCATAAAAATTATCTTGAAGCACCGTTTGTTTTAAGTGTAGAATTCAAAGGTTGGGACGATTATGGTAATAACATATCAAAACCAGGACTACGTAGAATATTTCCGTTAAAATTAGCAAGTGTAGATTTTCAAGTTACTGAAGGTGGAAGCGAATACAATGTTATTGCTATTCCTTGGCACGAAAAAGCAATGGCTGATCAAGTACAAAGCATTAAAGCAGATGTAAATTTAACAGGAACAACTGTTTCAGAATTATTACAAACTGGAGGTGCTAGTTTAGCAGAAAACTTAAACACTAGAGAACAAGAAAGAGCTGAAGAAGGCCAGGTTCCAAAACCTGACGAATATGTAGTACTGTTTCCTAAAGAAAGATCAAGTCTTGACGAGGCCTTACTAGGTAATCCTGCAGACAGTGCAGGTGCTACAGAAGAAGAAGGAGAAGAAAGAGAACTAAGTGAAGAAGAAAAAGTAAGAATATTTGAAAGTATAACTGGTTTGGAAAATGCTACATTGCCTGCAGACTTTGATGCTGAACTTTCTAAAATACTAGGAGTAATTGTCAATAGATCAAACATAGGTGAAACTATTAGGGAATATGCAGAAAACCCAGAGAACATGAATGAAATAGGAACTGCAAAACTTGTTGATTCATTTTTAGACGGAGGCAGAAAACCTTTTGGAAGACCAGCATTTGTTGAAGAAACTAGACTAACTGGTGGACCACCTCCTCAACAAACTAGAGTAGGTACAGGTATTTTCACTAGAGGAAATATCACCATTAGTGATAATGGCAGAACATTAACTTTTAAAAATGGTACAAAGTTTCAAGATATAATTGAAGAAATTATACTATTAAGTGAATATGGTAGAAAAATTGTAGATGCGGAACCTGATGCAAATGGTATGATACCGTGGTTTAAAATTGAATCAGATGTTTATAATATTACAGATCATGAAACAATGGATCAAACAGGTAAATTTCCTCACATATATGTTTACAGAGTTGTGCCATACAAAGCACATGTTAGTAGAACTTCACCAACGTCTCAAGCGAGTCCTGGAATAAACATGCTGAAAAGACAAGCAATTAAAAAATATGATTACATATATACAGGACAGAATGATGATATACTAGATTTTAATATAGAATTTAATGCAGCTTTCTTTCAATCTATTACACCGTTCGGTGGTAGAGATACAGCAGGAAATAATCAACAATCAGAAGAAAGTCCGGGACCACCACCTGGGCATCCAGAATTTAACATGCGAGCAGGCGATACCACAGGTGGTGTAAATGGTAATGCTACAACTGTAGAAACACCTAGACCAGAATCTGGTCAAACAGGAGGAGGATTGTTGTCTAACAGTAAAACAGCAATAGCTAGAAACTTCAACGATGCTCTTGTAAATTCTCCTGTAGATTTAGTTAGTGTTGATCTAACAATTTGGGGAGATCCATATTATATAACAGATAGCGGTATGGGAAATTATAACGCCGCAGAAACACCATTTATTAACATAACTGCTGATGGTACAATGGATTATCAAAGTTCAGAAGTTGATATAGAATTAAACTTTAGAACTCCTATAGATTATCAAGTTAACGGAAGTTATATGACTTTTCCAGGATCCGGATCAAGACCTGTAGGACAGTTTAGTGGATTGTATCAAGTTATTAGTTGTTTAAATCAATTTAGTGGCGGAACATTCACCCAGCAACTTAAATTAATACGTAGAAGAAACCAACCAGGCTTAGATACAAATGCACAACCTGTAACAACTGGTAATCAAATAGTTGAAGAAGCAGTAGAAGATACAAGTTCAACAACCACTGGTGGTACAAGCTCAGGCGGAAGTGGTACAGGTAATGCAGGAGACGATCCGACCGGAAACACTGGTGGCACAGGAGCAACAGCAAGTGGCGATCAAGGCGATGGACTTAGAGGCTCAGGAACAGTAACTCAAACTGGTGGTACCGGAGCAACTGCAAGTGGAGCTGCAGGTGATGGACTTAGAACATAAAGGTTAAACATGGGAAATGAACAGTCAAGAACTAGACGCCCGTCCTGGATGGAAGGAAGCGGACCCTATTTGGGAAAAATTATCAATCATCTAGATTCAGAGTATATGGGCGCAGTAGAAGTGGAAATTTTAAAAATTACTGAAAACGGTAACCCCGCAACTGCTGAAGGTTCAGGATACCAACTGCCTTGCTACTACGTTTCTCCGTTTTATAATGTCACTCCTAGATCAGGAGTCAAAAAAAATCAAAACTATCAATCTACTCAACAAAGTTCCGGATTTTGGGCTGTGCCGCCTAATGTAGGAACAAAAGTTATTGTTCTTACACTTGAAGAAAATTTTGGATTTGGTTACTGGATAGGATGTGTTCAAGATCAGTATATGAATTTTATGGTGCCAGGCTATGCAAGTACAACGTATAATACAACTGATCCTAGCAAACCTAAACCTGTAGGAGAATACAACAAAGAGCTAGAAACAGCAGAAGGTAGAGATCCAACAAAGTATATTAAACCTACTAGTACCCTTGCTGACGAAATTTTAACCACCCAAGGATTAGGAGGAGACCACACTAGAGGAACAACAACTAGTAGTTCAAGGCGTGAAGTTCCTAGCATGGTATTTGGTTGGAGTACTCCAGGACCTTACGATACTAGACCTGGTCAACCTACAGCCGCTTATGGACCTGATTTAGCAAGAAGTAATGTACCTTTCAGTAGATTAGGCGGAAGCAGTTTTGTTATGGATGACGGCGACATGACACTATTGCGTAAAAAACCTGCCGGCGGTGATGACGCAGGTCCTCCAGAATACGCAAATGCAGAGTTAGGTGATTTATCCGGTAATCCTACACTACCTCACAATGAATTAATACGTTTAAAAACTCGAACAGGGCATCAAATATTGATGCACAATACTGAAGATTTAATTTACATTGGCAACGCCAAAGGTACCACATGGATTGAAATGACTAGCAATGGTAAAATAGATATTTTTGCTCAGGATAGTGTAAGCATACACACAAGCAATGATTTAAATGTTACCGCAGATAGAGATATTATAATGAGTGCTGGCAGAAATATTTGTTTAAAAGCAGGAAATGACGGTAGAATTACTGCTACAGAAGGTGTACACATAAATGCCAAAACACACACTGAAACAGCACCAGATGGTATAAACATGAATGGTCCTACAGCAACACCAGCATATGAACCTATGCGTACTCCGCAACACGAACCTTGGTTGAGTCATGAGCATTTGAATCCTTTAGAATTTTCACCCGAAAAAACAGATGCAGATCCAGAAGCAGAAAACGAGCGTGATACTGAAACTGCAAACAATTTTGTAGCAACAGAACCTCCTACTGTACCAGATACTTTTAGGAAAAGCAGGTAAGGTAAATACGTTATGAGCAGTTTAGAAAAAAATTTATACAAACAAATTACAGTAAAACCAAATAATCGTGTTCAAAACACAAATATTGGTAGTAGAGCATATCGTGGTATAAGCACAGTAAATCCTGAAAATTCTTCAACTGTTTTGTATGATCTTGCTTTGATAAAGCAAGATTTACTAAATCATTTTCACATACGTCAAGGCGAAAAACTTTCAGATCCTGAGTTTGGAACAATTATTTGGGACGCATTGTTTGAACCACTTACTGATGATATGCGTGATGCAATCAAAAACAACGTTACAAAAATTGTAAATTATGATCCAAGAGTCAGTGTAGACAAAATTACTATAGATCAGTATGAAAGTGGCATTCAAATTGAAATAGACCTAACTTACTTGCCTTATAATATTGCAGAAACAATGAAGTTGCAGTTTGACGAAAATGCTGGGTTCCTAAATACATAATTAACTACGCACTTATCTCTAATTGCTAAATATTGTATAGAGGAATTACAAGCATGTCATCAACAGATAGACAAAATAGATTATTAGTAGCAGAAGACTGGAAACGCATTTATCAAAGTTATAGAAATGCTGATTTCAAAAGTTATGACTTTGACAATCTGCGTAGAACTATGATAGCGTATCTAAGGGAAAATTATCCTGAAGATTTCAACGACTACATAGAAAGTTCAGAATATCTTGCACTAATAGATTTAATTGCATTCTTAGGACAAAATTTAGCATTTAGAGTTGATTTAAATGCACGTGAAAATTACCTTGAACTTGCTGAACGCAGAGAAAGTGTTCTACGTTTAGCACGGTTACTTTCATATAATACCAAAAGAAATCAGTGTGCAAACGGATTACTAAAAATTGAAAGTGTGTCTACAACTGAGGACATTTTAGATTCAAATAATAACAATCTTGCAAATCAAACTATACTATGGAATGATCCTAGCAACTCAGATTGGAACGAACAGTATGTTAAAATTTTAAATGCTGCTTTACCGGTAAATGGAACATTTGGACGTCCAGTGAAAAAAGATACTGTAAATGGCGTACCAACAGAACAATATAGATTCAACTCAACAAACTCTGATGTGCCTGCTTATAGTTTTAACACAACAGTTGACGGAAGCACTACAAGATTTGAAATAGTTTCAACAGATATTACAGATCAAAATATCTATGAAGAGTCTCCGTTTCCTGGAAATAACTTTGCTTTTCTTTATAGAGATGACGGCAAAGGACCTGGAAGTTCAAATACTGGATTTTTTTGTCATTTCCGCCAAGGTACATTAGACCAAGGAACATTTACTATTGATAATCCTAGCACCAATCAAACAGTTGCGATAGATGCTACAAATATTAATAATTCAGATGTATGGTTGTACAAGTTAGATAGTTTTGGAAATGAAAACGAACAATGGACTAAAGTAGATTCAGTTGAAGGTAACAATATAATTTACAACAGTCTTAATAAAAATATTAGAAATATCTATAGTGTATTAACAAGAATAGAAGATAGGGTAAGTTTGATATTTTCAGACGGTGTATTTGGAAATTTACCACAAGGTTCTTTTAGAATATATTATAGAACAAGTAAAAACAAAAGAATTGTTGTAGAGCCAAATGATCTACGTGGTATTAGTATTAAAATAAAGTATTTGTCTAAAAACAACAAAGTAGAAACAATTACTTTAACATTTAGTTTACAATATACAATTGACAATGCAAGTGTTTCGGAAACAAACGCTAGTATAAGAACAAATGCTCCGGCAACATATTATACACAGAATAGATTAATAACAGCTGAAGATTATCAAATTGGACCTTTAGCTGCAAGTCAAGAGATTATTAAAGCAAAGTCTGTTAATAGAACAGCAAGTGGCATAAGCAGATATTTTGATCTTTTAGATGCTACAGGAAAATATTCAAAAACTAATTTGTTTGGTACAGACGGAATTGTTTATAGAGATATTTTTAATAGCAAAGAACGTTTTACTTTTACAACACAAACAGATGTAGAAGGAATAATACTAAACACTATTGAACCGATCTTAAGTGGAAAAAAAGTAAGAAATTATTACCTAAGTCAGTTTAGTGTAATTGATTTGACAGACTTGAATATCATATGGAACCAATCAACTGCTGACACTAATATAAGCACCGGATATTTTACAAACGTAAACAATATTAGACAAACTTTAGGTTCTTTTACTACAAGTACTTTACAACTTGTAAGACCCGGCACTGCACTTAAATTTATAGCACCAGCCGGTAAACATTTTATGCCAGACGGCACATTAATGGATGGCGAAGCTGATCATTTGAATTCTAGAAGTTACAAATGGGTAAAAGTTATTAGTGTTGAAGGTAACGGAACAACAGTAAATGATGCTGGAGAAGGTCCTGTTGTTTTCAACGATGTAATTCCTAGCACTGCACAATTGGTAGAAATTAAACCAAGCATTGCACAAAGTTTAGAATCAGAAGTAAAAACACAAATAGTTGATCAAGTATTTTCATACAAAACATTTGGTTTGAGATTTGATAGAACTTTAGGACAGTGGAGAGTAATTACTGAAAGTAACTTAAACACAACTAATGAATTTAGCATTGGTAAAACAGGCGATAATTCAAATCAACAACTTGATTCTAGTTGGTTGCTGAAATTTACTACTGATGGTGAAACATATACAATAGAATATAGAGGAAGTAGATATGTATTTGAAAGTGACAAGGAAATACGTTTCTACTACGACAGCAGTGATAAGATATACAATAGCCAAACAGGAAAAATTGTTAAAGACAAAATCAGTGTATTAAACAATAATAATAAACCTGACAGCGTGGATAAATTTACTATAGACTTTGATTGGGAAATTACTCAAGAATACAGAGACGCAGAAGGATATGTTAACAGCAAAAAAGTTGAAGTTACATTCTTTGATGAAGACGATGACGGCGTTGTAGATGATCCTGAGTTGTTTGATGTAATTGTTGATGAAGATATTAATCCATTAACAAAATATATATTCCAACAAAAATATTTGACAACCGATGGTGTTGAAGATTACAATTATGTAAGTAATGATGAATTATCAATAATAGTATTAGCAACAAAAGATAGCCTAGGGCCATTAAGTGCTTATGATGATAAACAAATTTTCTACTATACAGATACAGGTATTTTCGAGCAGTTAGATAGCGCAACAAAAACTCTTACACAACAAACTAATTACAGAGCATTTGTTGGCCGAGACAATTTAAGATTTTTGTATGTTCATGCAGCTGACGATAGTTCAAGAATAGATCCTAGTGCAAGTAACATAATTGACACATATATGTTAACAAGATCCTACGATACTAATTTTAGAAAATATTTAGATGGCGTGATTGAAGCAAAACCATTAGCGCCAAGTTCGGACAATTTGTTCCAAAGTTATGGATCTGCACTAGACCAAATAAAGTCATTGAGTGATGAAATAATATATCATCCTGTAAAATATAAAGTATTGTTTGGAAATAAGGCTGATATTAATTTGCAATGTAAATTTAAAATTGTAAAAAATCCTGATCTAGTTCTTAATGATAATGATGTAAAGTCTAGAATTATTAGTGCAGTAAATCAATTTTTTGCATTAGAAAATTGGGATTTTGGAGAAAAGTTTTATTTCTCAGAGTTAAGTGCATATGTCATGCAACAACTTGCACCCGACGTAGTAACATTTGTTATAGTGCCTGAGCAAGTTTCTCAAACTTTTGGTTCACTTTACGAAATAAAAGCAGAAGTTGATGAAATCTTTATTAGTGGTGCTACAGTTGATGATGTAGAAATTATTGATGCAATTACAGCAACAAGACTAAATGCAAGTGGAAATGTTATTACAAGTTCAACAGCTTCAAACGCAGGCATAACAAGTGCTTCAAACACAAATTCATCGAGTAGTAGTTCTAGTAGTGGAGGAAATAGTTACTAATGGCTTACGACAATGACCAGAGAGAACCTTCTCTGCCAGCAGGCAACGAAAACTACCGCAGAAAAACAGAAAATCATTTACCTCGGTATTTTCGAACAAATTTCAATTCAAAGTTTTTATCTGCTACATTAGATCAGCTAATACAACCTGGGATTGCAGAAAAACTCAATGGATATCTAGGAAGAAAAACTGCAAAAGCATTTCACCCCAATGACAATTATGTCGGAGGCGTTACACCTTCTAGAGAAAATTATCAATTAGAACCTGCAACAATTATAAAAGATGATCTTGGTAATGTTGATTTCTATAAAGACTATAATGATTATATTAATCAAGTAAAAAACTTTGGAGGATCTACAAGCAATCATAGTAAATTGAATGCTCAAGAATACTATGCATGGAATCCGCACATTGATTGGGATAAATTTGTAAATTTTAGAGAGTACTATTGGTTACCAAATGGGCCTGACCTTTTAACAGTTGTAGGACAATCTAAAGAAATCACAAGCACATTCTCTATAGATTTACAAGACAATGCAGATAATATTTCTTACTTGTTTACACCTGACGGTAAAACAAGTAATCCGTCAATCACATTGTACAGAGGACAAACATATCGATTTGAAGTAAACACACCTAATTTTCCTATTGCGTTTGCTACACGTAGAACTTGGACACCCGGTAATGAACCCGGAGAACAAGCAGTTAATAATGCACTGATATATGATACAGGAATAACAAAGTTTAACATAGACGGTAAAGAAATAGATGATGTTTGGATAGATGAAGGTGTTATTGAATTTACAGTGCCAGAGACAGCACCTGATACTTTACATTATATAAGTGAAAATGATCCTAATACAGCTGGGTTAATTAAAATATTTGATATAATTGAAAATACAAAAATTGATGTTGAAAAAGAAATATTAGGTAAAAAAACTTACGTAACCGGTGACGGATATGCTTTAAGTAATGGCATGAAAATAGAATTTGCTGGTAATGTTACACCTGAGAAATACGCTTCGGGAGAGTGGTTTGTAGAAGGTGTTGGTGATTCTATAAAACTTATTTCACAAAACAACTTAACAGTATCTGGTTCATATACAGGTGATATACAAGTAGAATTTGATCAAACAGGTTTTGATTTTTATCCTTTTAGTGAAGCATTGGGTTATCCTACAAACAAAGATTACATTGTTATTAATCGTGCAACAAATGATGGTAATCTATGGAGTAGATATAACAGATGGTTCCATAAAAGCGTCATTGAAGAGTCAGCAAGAATTAACAGCCAGGTTTCGTCTGTTGATGAAAGTGCAAGAGCAAAGCGTCCTATTATTGAATTTGATGCAGGCCTAAAACTTTTTAATTTTGGTACAAATGCAAAACTAGATGTAGATTTAGTTGATACATTTACTAAAGATGTTTTTAGTACAATTGAAGGTAGTGCTGGATATAATGTAGACGGTATTGATTTGTCTCAAGGTATGCGTGTGTTATTTACAGCTGATACAGACATACGTGTAACAGGTAAAATTTACAAAGTTAATTTTATTACGCACAATAATAGAAATCAAATTAGTTTAATAGAAGAAACAGATGGTACACCGTTAGATAATGAAACTGTTCTTGTGAAAGCAGGAAACAAATATGCAGGTAAATTTTTCTACTATAACAATTCAACATGGAAAATAGGCCAAGAAAAAACAAAAAGAAATCAGCCACCATTATTTGATTTATTCGACAAAGACGGAACAAGTTATTCTGATGCAGATAGTTATGATGCATCTACTTTCGCAGGAAATAAATTATTTTCCTATCAAGAAGGATCCGGCACAGTTGATACCGAACTTGATTTTGCATTACAATACAGAAGTATTGCAAATACCGGTGATATAGTTTTTAACTTTGATTTACTTAATAATAATTTTACCTATCAAATAGGTAATGACATTATAACAGTTAATACAGATACAGCATTTTTACAAAAATACAATGACAGAACAAACTATGCAAGTGTAAACGGTTGGATCAAAGCTGATAATGATAGTACTCAGAACGTTTTAAGACAATACGTTTTTGATAATTCGACCAATCAATTTGAAATAGATGTATACAATGAAATTGATTTTATTGACAATGTTTGGTTAAGGGTTTATCTAAACAATAAATTACAATTTATAAATGTTGATTTTGAAATAGTAAAAGATGCTAACAATAAAAGTTATGTTCAGTTTACAAAAAGTTTAGCATTAGACGATATTATACTAATTAAAACCAGAAGTCAATATAATAAAAATTCTAACGGACTTTATGAAATAGCAAGTAATTTAGAAAAAAATCCGTTGAATAATAATATCAATCAATTTACTTTAGGCGAAGTAAATGATCATGTTAGCACAATAGTTGAAGAATTAAATAATTTTTCAGGAGTCTATCCAGGTGCAAGCAATCTTAGAGACACAGGTCAAATTAGCAAACTAGGTAAAAAGTTTTTAAAACACAGTGGACCTATTAACTTATCTTTGTATCATCTTTTAGATAAAGAAGCAAATGTTGTCCAAGCAATAAGATACGCAAAAAAAGAATATAGAAAATTCAAAAGACAATTTTTGGAAATTGCAAATACTTTAGGATTTGAAGGCGAAACAAAAATTCATGTTGACAAGATCATTACTGAATTAAACAAAGATAAAGTCAACACTATGCCGTTTTACTTTAGTGATATGATTCCTTATAGCGGAGCAATTCAAACTAATCACACTGTGCTCGATAGTGATGAAGTATTTTTTCCTTTGAGTCAAATTTTTAGTTTAGAAGAATTAAGTAGAAAAGCAGTAAATGTTTATTTGAATAATACACAGCTATTGTACGGAATAGATTACACTTTCAATGATGAAGGCTTTGCTGTTGTTACGGCAACTAAAGCACCAGATGATATTATTTCAATTTATGAATATGAATCAACTAATGGTAGCTATGTACCTCCTACGCCTACTAAACTAGGTTTGTATCCTAAATATGATCCTAAAGTTTATATTGATGATACGTATCTAACTCCAACTAAAATTGTACAAGGCCATGATGGTAGTAAAACTGTTGCATTTGATGATTTTAGAGATGACCTGTTATTAGAATTAGAAAAAAGAATTTTCAATAACATAAAAATAAAATATGACACAAACTTATTTGATATAAATGATTTTGTATCTGGAGAACATAGAGATACAGGATTTACTAAAACACAAATAGACTCAACAATGAGTTTTGACTTCTTAGAATACAATAGATTAGTAGATGGTGATTTTGTTACACAGGATTATTTTTTAAGAGAAAACAGTTTTACTTTTAACTATTCACAAATGAATTATCCCACAGGCGGCAAACTTCCTGGCTGGTGGAGACAAGTTTATAAACAGGCATACGATACAGATCGCCCGCATTTAACTCCTTGGGAAATGCTGGGATTTAGTATCAAACCTATTTGGTGGGAAGACCAATACGGACCAGCACCATATACCAGAGACAACTTAGTTTTATGGCAAGACCTTGAAAAAGGAATCATTAGAGAACCTAACAAACCAATTGTAGTTGCTAAAAAATATGTTCGTCCTGGATTAGTTAACCACATACCTGTTGACTCACAAGGAACATTGTTAAGTCCATCAGAAAGCGGATATGCAAGCAACTTCAGCACAAGTGGCGCAAGATTACCGTTCAAATACGGTGACGGAAGTCCTGTAGAATCTTCTTGGAGAAGTAGCAGTGACTATCCTTTTGCCATAATTACAAGTTGGTTACTAAATCAACCTAATAAAGTAATGTCTACAGGTTTTGATAGAGCCAGACAAATTAGAAACAGTGCAGGACAAATTGTATACAGTGCAACCGGAAAACAAGTAACACTCAAGGACATTGTATTTCCAAATTCTATTAATGACACTACTCAAATTTACACTAGCGGTTTAATAAATTATGTAGCAAATTATCTAACATTTAACACTGCTAGTCAGTATACTACATATAAAGAAAATTTGTTCAACATAGAAAACCAAATTGGTGCAAAAATAGCAGGTTACACAGAAAAAGAAAAATTTAAATTAATTTTAGATAGTAGAACACCCCTCAATGAAGGAAACGTTTTTATTCCTGATGAAAACTACAGTGTGTTTTTAAATACCAGCTCGCCAATAGATTTACTTTCTTATAGCGGAGTATTAATAGAAAAAACTTCTAGCGGATATATCGTAAGCGGTTATGACACTGTAACACCTAGTTTTAAATATTTTAAACCAATACCTCAAACAAATGATCCTTATGTAACTGTAGGAGGAATATCAGAATCTTTTGTTGATTTTGACGGCGGCAGAACTTATGCAGAAGGAAGTGTAGTTAGAGTAAGTGATAAATTTTACAGAGCTAAAGAAACACACACAAGTGGCGCAGAAATAGACGCTGAAAAATTTGTGCTATTACCTCAACTACCCGTAGTAGGCGGAAAAACAGCACAATTTAGAAGAATATACGAAACCAAAGAAAGTGTATTAGAATATGGAGTAATTCTTTCAACCCTGCAAGACGTTGTAGACTTTTTACAAGGATACGGTGCATGGTTAGAAAGTAAAGGATTTATTTTTGAAGAATTTGTATCAGGGTCGAATACTGTAAGTGACTGGCGAACAACTTCAAAACAGTTTATGTTTTGGACTACACAAAACTGGGGACAAGGGTCGGTTATTACATTAAGTCCTGCAGCAGAAAAAATAAAATTCAAAACAGATTATGCAATAGTAGATAATGTATTTGATACTTTCTATGGTTACAGTGTTTTAAAAGCAGATGGAAAAAAATTAAAAGATGAATATCTAAAAATTTATAAAGAATCTGACAATACATTTAGCATGTATACTGTTAATACTGCTGACGGAATTTATGCTGTAAGACTTCCTTTGGTGCAGAAGGAGCATGTTGTTTTATTAGATAATACAACAGTGTTCGGTGACGTAATTTACGATCTTGAACCGGGTTATAGACAGGAAAGAATAAAGGTATTAGGTTATAGAACTGACAACTGGAACGGAAGTTTAAACATACCTGGTTTTATATTTGATAATGCAAGACCCAAACTTTGGGAACCTTGGACAGATTATACTATTGGTGATTTAGTAAAATACAAAGAATTTTATTATAGTGCTGATAAAAAGATAGCAGGCAAAGAATTTTTTAATGCCAACGATTGGAATAGGTTATCTGAAGAACCTACATCAAGATTACTTACTAACTTTGATTATAAAATAAATCAATTTGCAGATTTTTATGATTTAGATAGTGATAATTTTGATACTGAACAACAACGACTTGCTCAACACTTAATTGGATATCAAAAAAGACAATATTTAGAAAATATTATTAATGATGATGTAAGCCAATATAAATTTTATCAAGGTTTTATTCAAGACAAGGGAACAAAGAACGCATTAACAAAATTATTTGATGCACTAGCAAGTGCAGACAAAGACAGTCTAGAGTTTTATGAAGAATGGGCAATTAAAGATGGACAATACGGTGCATCTGAAGGTTTTGAAGAAGTTGAATATTTACTAGATGAGAAAAAGTTTAGATTAACACCTCAGCCTATTTTATTAACCAATAATGTAACCGGAAAAGAAACAGATTTAATTTACAGAATTCAAAGCTATGAAACTTATTTAAAACCAAAAAATTATAATCATAGACCTTTGCCTGCAAAGTACATTGATCAAGGTTATACAAAAAATAGCGGTTATGTAAATCCTGAAGATGTAAGTTTTGTATTATCTACATATGATGACATTTTAACACTTAATTTGTCTGATGTTACAAACGGTGCATATGTTTGGGTAGGAAATGTAGAAAAATCATGGAATGTATACAAACATATTAACAGCGAATTAAAAATTAACAAAGTAATTTCTGGCACTGAGGAATTTAGTGTAGAGTTAGACACTACTGCATTTAATGTAACGGTAGGCGATATACTAGGTGTTTTTGATATTATTACTACGGTTGTAGATCCTGCAGATTCTACTCAGCAAGTAAGTCAAACAACGGCTCCTGTAGAAGGATTTTTTAAAGTCAAAAAGGTAAGCCTAAACAAAATTACTTTTGAAACTTCGCAAAGCATTGCCGATGTAGATGACTGTACTGGAATATTAACAAAGTTTGTAAGTGTACGTGCAGACACTCTTTCAAATGCAAATAAAATTGCAGAGTATTACACTAGACTTAATGACAAGATTTGGGTAGATGACGATACCACAGGTAAATGGCTTGTGCTTGAAAATAAAAATGAATACAATGAATTACAAGCATTGTCTAACACAGAAGAGGGAACAGATCACAACTATGGTATAAGCATTAGTGCCGATGAAAGAAACTCTGTTATGGTTGTTGGCGCACCTAATAATGCTGACGGAAAGGTTTTAGTATACTCTAGAGCAAGTAATGCAAATAACTGGGTACTAAGGCAAGTAATAGAAGCAGACAGTACCATAGCCGATGCTGAACAAAACTTTGGAAAAAGTGTAGATGTATCTGCTGATGGAAAATATTTAATAGTTGGCGCACCTAATGCATCTAATGTAAAAACAAACTTCAAAGGCGATTATGTTGACACACAAAATTATCAAGCAGGAGAAATTGTTCGTAGACAGGATAGTTTGTGGCAAGCAGACTTTGACATACTAGGAGCAGAAGCAAACATCCAATTTGATAGTTTTCAAAGTGTTCCACAAATAATAGATACTTTAAATTTAGAAGCAAGTGATGCAGAAGACATTCCGTTTTTACTAGCTGGAAATTATCCTTTTACTAACCAAACAACGGATCATTTTTTAATACGTGCACCTAAAACAATGTATGATGGTACAGGTTTGGGTGATGAAATTGTGCTTCACTGGAACAGCCTAGCAAATGCTAATCAAGATCAAGATACGCTTGTAGAGACAGAGCCTTTTGCAAATACAATACCATATATTAATAAAAATTATTTAGAAAGTGCTCACACTGTATTTGATAAAATAGATGCAGTTCTTTATGTAGATACAAGCACAAATATACCTAGTGTAGGAAGCACTATAAGCACAATAGGAGCAACAGCTACAGTTGCTTACACATATAATGAAGGCGCAAGTGTAACGATATATGTTAAAGATGTTAATGGTACATTTCCTGATGCAAATAGTTTAACAATTGACAATGGTGATTTTGTTGGTGAATACGAAAGAGTAGGTCCTATTGAAGAGACTAGCACTTCTACAGTGCTTGGCGGCTTTTGGTTGGTTAAAACTAGCACACCATATCAAGTAGGTGAAGTAACTAGTGATATTGCCGGAGGTTTAATTTTTAAAGATGTAATTCCTGATAGCACTGCTACCGGAAGAGTATATTTTAATTCACTTGATTATTCAACAAATACAATATCTTCTGAAGATACTTTAAACAACTTTTTACAAGTTTTAAGTTTTAATGGTGCTCCAGGGCCCGGAGGAACCACAGGTCCAGTTGAAAGCCAGTTATATGTAATGAGAGCTCCTAAAGATCTTACAGACAATATAAATCCTGGAGACCAAATTTACACCTATGTAAATAACCTTGCAAAACATAGCGACGGAGCATTAGAAAATCCTAGTTCAATCGGGTTAAATTTTGCAACAACAAATGCTGAAAAAACAGTTTATGATGTTTGGGATGGTTATATTAATTATAAAAATCAATTTTTCTTAGATGATGAACCATTTGAACCTGTAGTTGGTCAAACAGTTCGTGATGTTACTACAGGAGCAGAAGCCGAAGTAGCATACTATATAAGAAATCTTGACGATGTTACAATATTTGTAAAAAATGTAACCGGAACGTGGAGTAAAGGCGATCAATTTGGTCAAGCTGCTGAAATAGAAATGCTGGCTTATCCTGGAGGACCTGACCCCGATGCGTTTGGTAGACCTGGCATTTATGGAGTAGACAGAAAAGTAGGTGTGTCTCAGAGAATAAGTTTGGGATATTCTGCAAGCGGAATCGGAAAACTACTTGTATTCCAAGCCGCTGTACCTATATCAGCACCAACTGGAGATTATAGATACACTAGTGTTTTAGGAGCAACACCTGTTTTTGATAGTATAGGTAATTTCTTATACTTACAATCAAATTCAGATTTTGAAATTTGGTTCTATAATGTAGGAACAGTTTTAGGTATACCTCGTCTTGCTAACATTCCTGCAGGTGATAACTTAGATTGGACTGAAGTTTTTAAAATACCTACAAGCGTTAACGGAACTTCAGAAGGATATGTAAACGAAGGTATCTATTATATCTATGAAAGAAATAGAGCAAATACATATGTTTCATTGGGTAGTTTTGTAGGGCCACAACGACAAAATAATAACTATTTAGGAACCAAAGTTGAAATAAGACAAACAGGTAATCTATATAGAGGATTTATCAGTGCACCTGCATCTGAAACTGTAGATAATCCGGGAAGAATTTATTTTATTAAAAACGGATTTGAAAATAGTGAAACATATAATTGGGATTATGCTAAAGACAAAAATTTCAAAGGTGAATTCAGTGAATCTCAAAGATACTTTACAGGAAATAAAGTATATCTAGCAAATAGAATTTACACAGCAATTACAAATGTTAATGCTGGACCTTTTGATACGTTGCAGTGGACTAGTACTGATGATTTAATCGATTATGTGGGATTTGTTCCTAATGATACAGGGCTAGTTGTAATAACTGACAGTTCGTACGTTCCTGGTGATGTGTTTGATCCTGATAATATTTTACCGGGTGATAGTACAGTTTTAGATCAAGGAAGTTTGTATGATTTTGCAACAGCATTTGATGTTAGTGCAAGTGGTGATGTTTTAGTTGTTAGTGCAAAGTATGGTAATGATAAACCAAATCTAGTTGTAATTTATAGAGTTTTAAATGGACAATACTTGCGTGATCAAACAATAACTGCACCAAACAATTTTATAGGATTTGGTGATAGTGTAAGTATTAGTTCTGATGGAAGATTACTTGCAATAAGTGCACCATTTGACGATAGTGCAAAAAGAGATCAAGGAAAGGTCTTTGTTTATAAACAGCAAAGTGGAAAATTTGTTCAAACACAAATTTTAAATAGTCCTTTTGATGAAAGTGCTGAACAATTCGGAAACGTTATCCAATTTGACGGTGACACATTAGCCGTTAATGCACAAAATACAGACACTACTACATCAACAACGTTTGATAACAAGCAAACAACGTTTGACGATCAGTTTACAAAGTTTAATTATGAAAATGAAAACGGCGGAACAGTATATGTTTATGAAAGAATTAATGATAATTTAATCTATGCACAAAATCTAGATTTTGAAAGTCAGTTTAGTGACGTAAATTATTTTGGTAGAAATTTATATCTTAAAAATAATCATATATACGTTGGATTACCTACAGTAAAAACAAACAGCACTTATCAAGGAACAATAGTTGATTATAGAAAACTAGACAATTCTACATTGTTTAATAAATTGCGCGAGCCAAAAGACACTATAGATTTAAGTAAAATCAAACGTGCAATACTTTACAATACAGAAACAAATCAGTTGCTAACATATCTAGATTATATAGATCCTATACAAGGCAAAATTGCTGGCCCAGCAGAACAAGACATTAGTTATAAATTGTATTATGATCCTGCAACTTACACAGTTGGACCTGACACTGTTAATGTCAATGAAACAAACAGTTGGGGACCAGAACAAGTTGGTAAAATTTGGTGGAACTTGAATAATGCAAAATTTTATAATCCATATCAATCTGATATAATTTATAGCACAGCTAATTGGAGTAAACTTTTTGAAGGTAACAGCATAGACATCTACGAATGGGTGCAATCATCTGTGCTTCCATCGGAATGGGATACGTTATCAGGAACAGATAGAGGTGTAGCAAGAGGTATTACAGGCACAAGCGTTTACGGTGATACTACATATGTTTCTAAACGTAAATTTGATTCAGTATCTCAAACATTTAGCAACATATATTACTTTTGGGTAAAAGATAAAAGAACAGTTCCTGATGTAGAGTTTAGAAGCATAAGTGCAAGAGATATTGCAAATCTAATTGCAGATCCGCAAGGACAAGGATATCGATATGCTGCTTTAGTATCACCTGATAGCTTTGTTTTATATAACTGTGAATCATTAATAGAAGAAAATAATGTTGCAGTTAGTTTCCAATATTATACTATTGATGATCAAACAATCAATACACACAATCAATACCAAATTATAACAGACGGTTTGGCCACAAGCACTCCGAATAGAGATATAGAACGCAAATGGATTGACAGTTTAGTAGGATATGATGAGTATGACCGAGAAGTACCTGCAACTAATCTTTCACCTAAAGAAAAATATGGTATTTTAAATAGTCCTAGACAGAGTTGGTTTGTAAATAGAGCTGAAGCGTTAAAACAGTTAATTGAAAGGGTAAATGGTGTACTCAAAGAAAATTTAATTGTAGATGACAAAAATCTAACCAAATTAAATTTGAGAGATCCTGAGCCTAGCACTGTATCTAATCTTTATGACACAACAGTAGATTCTGTAGCTGATCTACAATTTATTGGTGTAGCTAAAGCAGAGCAAGCAAAATTAAATTTAGTTGTCGAAAATGGAAAAGTTGTTAGAGTTTTAATTACAGATCCAGGTAGGGGATACAGAACAGTTCCTACATATACAATAGACGGCGCCGGCTCTGGATTAGAATTAGCCATTACAATAGATAATTTTGGATCTATATCTGGAGTCAAAGTTACAAACCAAGGAAAAGACTACACAGCAAATGATTCAATCGAAGTTAGAAAATTTACTGCACTAGTTTTAAACGACGAAACTATCCAAGGCAAATGGGCATTGTATGAAAGAGACACTAATCTTAGATTGTGGCAAAGAATTTCTAGTCAGTCTTATGATGTGTCATTATATTGGGATTACATAGATTGGTATGCAACTGGATATAGTGAATTTACTAAAATAGACTATGTTATTAGTGATGCTTACCAATTACAGAGTTTAGATGATGTACTCGGTGATGTAGTAAAAATTGAAAACATAGGATCAGGCGGCTGGCTATTACTAAGAAAAATTGACGTACAAAACGATGTTGATTATACTGTTAATTATGAAACTATTGGTAGACAAAATGGTACTGTTAGTTTTAAGAATACTTTGTATGATACACAACGAAATCAGGTAGGTTTCGACGTTGTAAGTTATGATATAAGATCTTTTGATAGTTTACCTACGGTTGAAACACGTACAATTTTAGATAGTTTAAAAACAGATATCTTTACAGAAGAACTTGCAATAGAATATAATAAGTTATTCTTTGCAAGTTTACGTTATGTTTTTTCAGAACAAAATTATGTGGACTGGGCATTTAAAACTAGCTTTATAAAAGCCAGACATAATGTTGGTGAACTTAGAGTTGATAATACATTTAACAATGACAATCTTTCTAGTTACGAAGATTACATTAATGAAGTCAAACCATTTAAAACTAAATTGCGTGAGTATGTTAGTGCGTATGAAAAAGTTGAAAACTCTAACAGCCGGATTACAGATTTTGATTTACAACCAAGTTATAACGAAGACTTTAAAAAGATTCTACCACAGAGTATAAAAGTAGTTAACAATAGCCTTATTGGTGTTAATGATAAACTTGATAGTTATCCGTTTAAGAATTGGGCAGATAATGTTGGCTTTAATGTAGTTGCTGTTGAAATTGCCGATGGCGGTATGGGATATCAAACTCCACCAGTTTTAACTTTCAGCGGCGGAGGCGGCAGTGGAGCAAAAGCAATAGCAAAATTAGGTACTGGCGGTAAAATTACATCAGTAGAAATTACATCTAAAGGTACAGGATATATAAGTGCTCCAACTCTTTCTATAAACGGTTCTATATCTGATGGAGGAAAACAAGCAAAACTAAGTGTGATACTTGGCGAAGGACTTCCTAAAACTATTAAAACTGAAGTTAAATTTGACAGAACAGGCAGCAGATATTTTATTACTAATTTAACAGAAACTGAATCATTTGTAGGAACAGGTTCTAGATATATATTTGATCTAGTATGGCCTATGCAAGTGAAAAACACTGATGTAAGTGTAACTGTTAACAATATTCAGCTATTAAGAAGTGAATACACATTTGAAAATGTAAAAGATTTAACCAAAGGATACACTAGATATTTTGGTAGAATAATTTTAACAAATCCTGCTGTAATAGGAACAAGCATTGTTGTAGAGTATAAGAAAGATATTACACTATTACATGCTGCTGATAGAATTAATTTAGCATACAATCCTGAAACAGGACAATTTGCAAAAGATCTAGGCCAATTAATGGACGGTGTTGACTATGGCGGCGTTGAAGTTAAAAGTTTTGAATTTTTAAAACCATTAGGATGGGAATCTAATCCTTGGGGTACTGGAACTTATGATACATACGACGAAACTTATCTTGATGAAGAGTTTGTTAGGAAATTTGTATCATTAACCTTTAACAATAATGTTAATGCTCTACGTTATGCAAATATTATTCAAGACAACACAAATGCTACAGGAGTTGTTTCAGCTGATGTAACTAATTCTACTACTATAGTTGTGGAAAGTTCATTTGATATCAACTTTACAACAGAGCATGAGGTTAGATTTGATGATAGTACATTAATATCTAATTCAAACGAAAATGCAAAGCCTACAACTATACAAAATTATGTAAAATTAAAAAATCCTTTAGATTCGGCAGTTGTGTATAATGTTTACAAAAATGGTGTAAGAATAGACGATCCAAATTTTGGAACATTAGATCCTGTGACAAATCCTAATGCAGTGATGCAAAGTTTAACAGGAGACGGAACAACAACTATAGTAGCTTTACCTGATATAGCATATACTAGCACTGACAAGATTATTGTAAGAAAATCAACAAGTGATGGAAGTTTCCTACCACCAAGTGACACATATGATACTTTGATTGGCGGAGGCAGTCTTGATTATTCAAATGCAAGAGGTATAGACTCTGCAGAAATTAATATAGACGGCGACGGATTTGTTACCCCTACAAGTTCAAAAGGACCAGAAGAACTTGTTCCTGGACAAGTGCTTGATACAGTAGATATACAAGTTTATGAAAGACCAACAACTGGTGCAAGTAATATTATATCTATGAACTATAGAGGTGACGGCGTTACTAAAGTATATAATATAGGAACCAGTCCTGTAACAGACACAGCCATATTTGTAAAAGTTGATTATATTATACAAAAACTAGATACTGATTACACTATTGATTATGATGCAAAGACTTTGACATTCACTACAGCACCTAGTAATAATAGTTTAATAAATTTTGTTACATTAGAATATAGCGGATCAAATGTTCTTGACATTGATGAGTTTACTGGCGATGGAAGCACAGTTAATTTCTTAACAAACATTACATTTACAAAAGACAACAGTAGTTTAATTACAGTTGACGGAAAAGAAGTAGAACACGTTCTAGTTGAAGCTGACAACTCGTATGCTATCCCAGGAAATTTTGTAATTAAATTTTCATCAGCACCAGCAGATGGATCTGTAATTAGATATGCTATATTCGAAGGACAAATACAAAATTACAGTGCAGTAACCATAGACGAATTTGTAAGTGACGGAAGTACAACTTCTTATCAATTAACACAAACACCATTTAATCAAGCACCAACTGAATGGTATACAATAGTTAAAATAAACAATACTATTTTAAATGCAGGTTACAATGAAGTATTTGATGTTACCGATACAAGAGAATATACATTAAAATTATGGCAAGTTCCGTTGGGGTCACTTTTAACTAATCAAATTAAAGTGTATCTAAACAACAGAGAATTAGAACCGATAGGAGAATTTACTTTTAGTAGTGCTGATGCATTTGATCCTACTTTACCTCTAAATGCCCAAGCGGGTAGTACTATCACACTAAATGAGAATGTAGGATCTACTGGAGACAAATTGCGTGTGTTTGTTATGGGTTGGGACGACAGCACACAAAGCGGCGGCGACTATCGATTTGGATATTTTGACGAACAAGATGAGTTTGTTTCTACACCAGGCGAATTGTTTATTAGCAAGAATTATGAACTAGATGATATTATCACAGTTTACCAATTTAGCAATCATGATAGTCAAGATATCGATAGACAAAGTTATGATATTGTAGAAAGAACCGAATTAGTCAAAGGTATTAATTCGTCAGTTGAGACTTTTATTGCAGATGGTAGCACAGATAGTTTTGATCTAGAAAATGTATTACAAGCAGGCCAATATTATGCAGTTTATAAAAATAACATTCGTATAGATGATCCAAACTACGGCACTTCTTTACAAAGAAATTCAAATGCTCAAATGCAAACTATACTAGGCGACAATATTACACAGCAACTTAAATTAGATGATCTAGGAGTTATTGCTGGAGTAGGTGATGTGTTTAGGATTGAACAGTTAAAAGCCCAAACTATTCCTGATTCAGGAACAGCAGATTGGTATCAACTGCGTAGATTGAGAAACGGAGTTATAGATCTAAGATATCCAGCCGTAGATGATCAATATGTTTGGGTGGTGAAAAACGGACAGTTGTTAAGTCCAAGTGTAGACTATTATGTTACACCCAACAAGATGACTGTAAAACTAATAGAAACACTTGCTGAAAATGATACCATTGAAACAATACATTTTAGCAATGACATCTTAAAAAATAAATTTGGATGGCGTCAGTTTAAAGATATTTCTAATAGAAACATATACAAACGTCTAGATGGTAGTAAGAATTTTGAATTAGCAGAACCTTTAAATTGGTATGATAAAAGTATCCATGTTGTAGATGCTAACGAATTACCAGCACCGCCAGCAGGTGCAAACATACCAGCTGTAATTTTTGTTGAAGGTGAACGTATAGAATATTTCATAAAAGATGGAAATTATTTAAAACAGTTGCGTAGAGGAACTTTTGGTACAGGAATTAAAAGCACATACGCAGAAGGTACTGAAATTTATGACCAAAGTGGTCAGCATACAATGCCTTACAAAGACGAAACACTAAGTACATTGTTTACAGCTGACGGAACAACTAAAACATATGAGTTAGACTTTACACCGACAACTGTAAATGAATTTGAAGTATTTGTTGCAGGTAGAAGACTTAGAAAAACTTCTATAAAATCTTATCAATTAGATACAGATCTAAGGACAACATATGCTGAAAATGGTGAAATTATAGCACAAGATAGTCCAGAAGGAGATATAACTTTACCAGCAGAATTTGAAATTCAAAACGGTAACGAGCTTGTTTTACATGATTTACCATTAGAAAATCAAAAAGTAATAGTTATAAGAAAGAAAGGAAGAATTTGGAGTGAGTTAGGTACAAGATTAAGCGATTCTGATACAGATATTGCAAGATTCTTACGTGCTACAACAGTTGACTTACCCTGATAAATAACACTGTAGGATAACAAAATGACAGATAAATTACATGAAAATAATGGTATAGTAGTTCAAGGACACATCAAAATTTTTGATCCTGAAACTAAAGAAGTTTACATCAACAAGCGTAATGCTATTCATTATGAGAATATGAGTATTGCTCTTGCGGAAAGCATTGCCAATGCAGGCCAGGGTTGGATATATGAAATGAGTTTTGGTAATGGTGGTACTAGTGTCGATCCTACAGGAATTATTACATACCTAACACCAAATTCAACAGGAACAAACGCCAGCTTATACAATGAAACATATTCGAAAGTTGTTGACGATAACTCCATTAACAACCTAGATCCTGTAAGAAACAAAATAGAAACACGTCATATAAGCGGAACAAACTATACAGATGTGCTTGTAACTTGTTTGCTAGACTACGGTGAGCCTAGTGGACAAGATGCATTTGACACAGCAACAGATGCAAACAGTCTTTATGTGTTTGATGAATTAGGATTAAAAAGTTGGAATCCAAATGGCGATGGAAATTTGTTAACACATGTTATTTTCCATCCTGTGCAAAAAAGTTTGAATAGATTAATACAAATAGATTACACCGTAAGAATTCAAAGTCTAAGCGGACTAGCTGAGGAATAATAGATGGCATACGAAATAGCGTATACAGATCAGGCAAACAAAGGTACTATCACAATTGAAGATAGAACTATTAACCAGGAAACTTCGCTTAGTATTCCTGGTAGAAATGAAACTGCATATGGTCCTGCTATAGCAACTAATTTTTTACATTTATTAGAAAATTTTGCCGCACCTACAGAACCGGCTAGACCACTCGAAGGACAGTTATGGTATGATTCTACACCAGGCATAGAACTTTTAAAAGTATATGATGGAACTAACTGGATACCAAGCGGTGGTTTAAAGAAAGCAAATACTGAACCTGAAGCATCACAAAGTCAAATTGGTGATTTATGGGCTGATACTGACAACCAACAATTATATTTGTTTACTGGATCCGGTTGGATACTAGTAGGACCAGAATTTAGTGACGGATTATCTACCGGAGCATCACCATTAACAGTAGTAGGTACTGATGACAATACATATAACATTTTACAAATTGAAGTAGATGCTCAACCTGTTGCCTTAATAAGTACGAGAACATTTACTCCTAAGGTTGTTATTCCTGGATTTAGTACAATCCAACCCGGTGTAAATTTATCTACAAGTAATATCACTGGTGACGGTGTTTCTAAATTTTATGGAACTGCTGAAAAGGCTGAAGGTCTTATTGTTTCAGGAAACACAGTTGCAGCAGGAAACTTTTTAAGAGGCGACACAACAAGTACAACAGCATTTCCTATTAATGTACAAAACAATACAGGTATCAACTATGGCATAAACGCAGAAATGAATATCGGTGTTGAAGGTAATATAGGAATTATAAGACATAATATTGCAGGATCAAGTGTTGATATTCAAGTTAAAAATGATGGATTATTAAAAACTGCATTACGTGTAGATAGTAATTTAAAAATAGGAATAAACAACGTTGCACCAGAACAAGAATTAGATGTCACTGGAAACATACAATCTAGTGGTTTTGTCAAAGTTAATGATGTTACACAAAGTGATACTTTTGACACAGGTAGTATTATTACACTTGGAGGGCTTGGCGTTGCAAAAAATATTAATATTGGCGAAAATTTAAATGTACTTGGAAATATTACAACAACACAAGTTTTGCCAGACCAAAACAACACACGGAATATAGGTAGTAGCACATCTAAATATGCAAATATGTTTGCAACTACATTTGTTGGAAACTTAACAGGAAATGTTAGCGGTACAGTTTCTGGTAGAGCAGGTAGTGCAGATAAGTTAACTTCTGCAAGCACTTTGAGAATTACAGGTGATGTATCTGCAAATGATGTTGTATTTGACGGACAATCGGGTGGAAGTTTAAAATTATTCCAAACTGTAATTAGCAACCAAATTATTGCAGGTAAACCATCAGTAGGCCAATCACAAGCAGACGACGAATTTTTAATAAACAGAACTAGCGGGGCAACTGGATTAAAGAAAATAAGCAGAGTAAATTTGTTATCTGCTGTACCTAGAACACCAATAGGCTTACTTGCACCGTATGCAGGACTAGCCGCACCTAGCGGTTGGCTAATATGTGATGGTAGTGAAGTAGACATTGCTGCTTACAGTGCATTATATGATATTATTGGTACTATATACAAAGCAAGTCCTACACCAGGAAAGTTTGCCCTTCCAGATTTAAGAGGTAGGGTGCCTATGGGTGCAGATAATATGGGTGGCACAAGTGCAGATACTGTAACTGCTGCTTCTGCAGACGTTGTAGGTGCAAAAGACGGTGCTGAACAAGTAAACATCAACGTTAAAAATTTACCTGAGCACAATCACGATTTACGTGGACCAAGTGGTGACCAATATTATGCTATAAGAGATGTTAGCGGAACGCCTACTGATAACGAAGCAATTATCTATGATGCACCAACAGGCACAGGTGCTGGACAAGCATTTCCAAATAGTGGTGGTATACTTACAGATGGCGATTTAGGTGATCCTATTAATGTAATGAATCCTTACATTACAATTAATTACATAATATATACAGGAACGTAGGATGAGTTATAGATTAAATAGAACTGACGGAGAATTATTAGTTGATCTAACAGATGGTATTTTGGATAATACCACTACTGATATAACTCTTATAGGTAAAAATTATAAAGGTTTCGGCGAGTTTTTAAATGAGAACTTTATAAAACTTATGGAAAACTTTGCATCCACTAGCCAACCTGCCAATCCTATGACAGGTCAACTATGGTTTGACAAAGAAGAAAATAGATTAAAAGTTTATGACGGTACAAGTTTCCGTCCAGCTACAGGATCTGTTGTAAGTAGTACAAGACCTACCAACTTAACTGTAGGTGATATTTGGATTGATAATGAAGCAAACAAACTATATATTTGGGATGGAACTGATTTAACACTTGTAGGTCCTGAATATGATGCAAGCCAAGGTAAAACAGGGTTTGAAGTAGCAAGCCAGTTAGATAGTACTGATGTACAAAGAACTATTTTAAAATTATTTTTAGGAAACACACTAGTTGGCATTTATTCCCCAGCAGAGTTTATCATACCTACAAACTTTGCTATATCAGGATTTCCTGTTTGGGAAGATGATACATTTTCACCTAAAAGACAATTACTAAAACAAGGTTTTAATCCTACAACACTAGCATTTAAATATAACGGTACAGCAACGAGTGCAGAAGGTTTGATAGATGATGCAGGTAATATTAGAACTGCTGAAAACTTCCTACCAACTGATGCTAATGGTGTAACAACAGGAAGTTTACGTGTAAAAAATAGTGCAGGTGTAAGTATCGGTGTTGGCGATACGGAATATATGATTGCTAAAATTGTCGGTACTACAAGTACAATAGAAACACAACAAAGTAACAGAGATTTTGCACTAAGAGTTCGTTCAGGAAGTAGTTTTAAAAATGCTGTATACGTAGATAGTAGTCAAGACTACATTGGTTTGTGGAATACAGCACCAGCGGCAAGTTTAGATGTTACTGGTACAGGTAATTTTTCAAGTGATCTTACAGTAGGCGGTAATTTAACAGTGCTAGGTGATGCTACATATTTAAACACAAGCACACTTAGAGTAGAAGATAAAAATATTGAATTAGCTTTACTAGATGATAGCACCGAAGGCAATGATACACAAGTAGACGGTGCAGGAATAATCGTAAGAAGCACACAAGGTTCTAAGGATTTTACTTGGACACAATCAACATCTAGTTGGACTTCAAATCAAGATATAGATATTAGATCTAATCCTAATAACACTACAGCACATTTAAAAATAGACGGCACAGATGTTTTAAGTAAAACAGAATTAGGTTCAACAGTAACGTTAGCAAGTGGTTTAACAAGCATAGGAACGTTGACAGAACTTACAGTTGATGATATAAATTTAAACGCTGCTACAATTACAAGAATTAACGGAACAGGTTTAAACATAGTTGCTGGTGGCACTATTACTGTTGACTCACAAAAAATTACTGGATTAGCAGATCCTACAACAGCTACAGATGCAGCTAACAAACAGTATGTTGATGCAAGCATATCAGGTGAAACACGTTTTATATCGATGGATATCACAGGGTTAGCAGATCCTAGTCCGATTACTAGTTTTGACGGAGTAAGCAATTACGGTCCCCAAGATAGTATTAAAAATCTTTTAACTAATTTAATTGATCCGTCAACTGTAGAAAATGGAACCACTGCTAAAGTGTTAGCAACTACATTTAGTGGATCGACAGTATCAGGTATTAATATTAGTATCAGTACAGACGGTACAGCAGTGCTTGAAAAATCATATGTAGATGTAAGAGATGCCGCAGATACAGGAACAGAATCGGTGATACAGGACGTTTCCGCTGCAAATACTGCGTCTGGTGCAGTTAACTTAACACCAACTCGTTATATTTACGAATATCAAACAGGGGGCGGCGTATGGGTATTCCAAGATGCTACTCTACAGACGGTTACTTAATATGCAAAATGCGATAAATAATATTAAGCATTAGGGGTAAAAAATGGCATATACGATAAACAATTATAACGGCGCCCAGCTTACAGTAGTTGAGGATGGTACATTAGATCAAACTACTGACCTTAAGTTGGTTGGTAAAAACTACGCAGGTTATGGTGAAATACAGAACGAAAATTTTGTATTTTTGTTAGAAAACTTTGCAGGTGGCAACGCTCCACCTAAAGCAATTAGCGGTCAATTATGGTTTGACACTACAAATAGTAAGTTAAAATTTTATGATGGTACTAAATGGCGTACTACAGGCGGAGCAGAAGTAAGCGGCACTACCCCAGCTGGCTTATCAGAAGGTGACTTTTGGTGGGATAATGCAAACGAACAATTATATGCCTATAACGGAAGCTCTTTTGTTCTTGTAGGTCCACAAGGCGTTGGCGACACAGTTACACAATTCCAAAGTGCAAGTATTAGAGATAATACAGGTATTGCAAGATCAGTTATTAAAAGTATTGTAAATGATGAAGTTATACATATAATAAGTAATTTAGAATTTACAATAGGAACAGAAGACGCAGGAGATTATCCAGGGTTTGATGTTATAAGAAAGGGTCTTACCCTAAAAAATACAATTAATTCCACAGGCGGAGTTACATCAACAGATCATAGATTCTGGGGAACTGCATCTAATGCAATAAAACTGAATGGTTTGGATGCAAGTAATTACGTTATTTCAACACCAGGATCGCCTACCAGCTTTACTACACTAACCGAGTTTGCAGATGTAGGTATTGCTATTGGTGATTCAAACGATTTAGAAGTAAAAATTGTTGATGATAACAAAGGATTGATTGCAAACAGTCAAGGACAACAAATTTTCATTCAAGTACAAAATCCAAGTGCAGCACAGAAAATGCCTTTACGTATTACATCAAGTGCAATATTACCAGGATATAGTACATTTACAAATTATGCAAGTGCATCAGGAGTAGAAACAGTAGACATTGGTGGAGCATCAAATAAATTCAATACTATGTATGCTAATAACTTTAACGGTACAGCATCCACTTCGCTAACATTAGATATGAGTGGTAATGCACGTTCTGGTTCTACAAGTGCTACAAGTAACACTGTAGCTGTAAGAGATGCATCAGGAAATTTAAGTGCAAACGTTTTCCAAGGTACAGCAACCAGTGCAAGATATGCTGACCTTGCAGAAAAATACACAGCAGATAAAAATTACGACCCAGGAACAGTTCTTGTGTTTGGCGGAGATAAAGAAGTTACAGAATCTACTGCTTTTTGCGATCCAAGAGCTGCAGGAATAGTTTCAACTGATCCTGCTCATTTGATGAACAGTGATATCGACGGAGTTGCAATAGCACTCAAGGGAAGAGTCCCTTGCAAAGTTGATGGTCCTGTGAAAAAAGGTGATATACTTGTTACCGGACCTATTGCAGGCACTGCAACTGCTTTGAGTAAAGAAAGTGCTACTCCTAATCCATGGTGCGTTATAGGAAAAAGTTTAGAAGACAGCAACGAGTCAGGCGTCAGATTAGTTGAAGTGGCTGTTTAATAATATAAATATATACGTATTTAAAGGAAGTCGAAAAAAATGGCAGTAAGTGTAGGAGATACAATAACAGCGGCACAGTACAACGGACTGCAAAGTCGTGTTGCTACCATTATGGGAGTTGGTTCAGGTAACGAAGGTTATGGACAAACTTTATCTAGTGCCCAAGTTGCTGTGTCAAACACTGTTACAGCAACACAAATGGATAATCTTCGCACTGATTTAAACAAAGCAAACAATCACCAACTTGGAACAAATGCATCAATTGGTAATATAGCTGCAGGTGATATTATTGGTGCAGACGCAAGCGGCTTAAACATTTCAAGTTTAACAGATATTGACAAAGGTTTCAACGATTACGATGCAGCAGTTTCTTCTATAGAAGCAAACAGGTATGCTATAGATGCTGGAAACAGCTCAGTAGAAGCAGCCATAACAAGCACACGTACAACAAACTGGAATGGTATAATTGATCACGTGTTTACTGTAACATTTGCAAGCGCAAATGATAGAAGATACTTTTTTAATAGTGGCGGAGAAATACGTTTTAGTGCAAACTTATCTGGTCAGTCTGGTGCAAAATCAGACGATTGGGCAACATTGTTATCAAACATGGGAACAATAAAATTTAACCATACAGAAACAACAGCAACAGGCACAGGAACAGGTACTACTATAGGAAACTATGATTTAACATCTGTTTATCAAACAATTTTTACAAAAACAGGTAGCGGTAACTATGCCGAAAACGACTACAACATTGCCGCAAAAGAAACCAGCACAACAGTTATTGACTTTAGAATTCAATTTAGAGACGATGACACAGGTGACCAAGTTTTACCTGGAAGCGAAAATCCTGGCGATGTTGACGGTGTAATTGTTCCAGGACCAGCAGTTGACGAAGATGTAAACGGCAACCTAACTAGTACAATCCAACAATTACGTGCTACTGGATCAAATGTTTCTGTAGCTTCTCCGTCCTACGCAAATACATCAACTCTTTAATCAATAAATCATTGACAATCAGCGTTTTTTAGTATATACTAGTATAAAATCTAGGAGTATCCATATGGATGATAAACTTAAAAACGCTTTAGAATTTGCCAATTATTCGCACACATTGCACAATCAAAAACAACTTATCAAGCAGAAGTTTATTGACGATTGTGTATTTTATCATAATGCTGGTAAATTTACAGTTAATAGAGAGTTGCTAGTTTATTGTGGATATTGTCAACAATGGAACAGGAATATTCCTGTAATTTTACTTGATGATAATAATATTCCTATAGAAATAAAAGATATTGATAAATTTACAATAGATATACTAAAACTTTACAAAAAATCTTCAGAAGAATATCACAATGCTTATCAAAAATTAGTTGGTAATAAAACTGTAAAAGGACTAATTGATGAGTAAAGGATGTCTAGTTTTTGCATTCAACAATGAAAAGATAGACTACATAAAACAAGCAACATATCTTGCTAAAAATGTTAGTAAGTATTTGAATTTGCCGACTACGCTAGTAACTGATGTAGAAGTTGAATCAAAAGAGTTTGATCAAATTTTAGTTATAGAAGATTCATTTTACAAAAGTAAAAAAACATATCATGATGGCAATCTTGCAAATGAAAGATTAACTTTTAAAAACGCCGCAAGAATAAAATCTTATGAACTTTCACCTTATGATAATACATTTGTATTTGACACAGATGTTTTGCTTGCAAATGATAATTTTTTAAAATGTTTTGATCAAGAGAAGTCAGTTTGTATGTATGATAAATCTTTTGATGTGTGTTCATATAGAAAATCTCAAGAATTTACATGGATTAGTGATATAGGTTGCAAGTTTTACTGGGCAACTTGTCTATACTTTAAAAAAGATGATCAGTCTAAAATGTTTTTTGAAGTTGTAAATCATGTATATGAAAATTATTCATATTATAAGCGTTTGTATCAAATAAATTCTAACCTATATAGAAATGATTTTGCTTTCAGTATTGCAGCACATATTATGAACGACTATCAAAAAGGTGATTTTGTAGGTAGTATGCCGGACACTATGTACTACAGTTTAGATACAGACAAAATATTAAGCATAAACAATGACAATTTTTTGTTTTTAAGTTATATAAACAATAAACCCTTGGCCATAAAAACAAAAAAACAAACAGTTCATGCTATGAACAAGTATGATTTGGAAAAATTGCTATGACACAAGGATATTTAATATATGCTCAAGGTGTAAAACATAAAAAATATGCGTTACATTGTGCTAAAAGTTTAAAAAAACTTGGAGATACTAGACCTATAAGTTTAGTAACCGACGAAAAGAAACCTAGTGATTTAAAAGTATTTGATTATATTATAGAAATTGAAAAAAACAATGATAAGTTTCATGTACAAAATAGATCTAAATTGTTTGAGTATTCTCCATATGACGAAACTACAGTAATAGAAAGTGATTGCATAATTACTCAAGATTTAAACAACTGGTGGACAAGGAATAAAACTAAAGAATTATCCTTTATAAGTCAAGCCTATACATATAGACAAGAAAAATTAGACACAACTGTGGATAGAAAAACTTTTTTAGAAAATAATTTACCAAATCTTTATGTAGCATTGCACTATTTTAAAAAAACTAAATTTACAAAAAGTTTTTTTGATTTAGTAAGTCTAATTAACACCGATGAAGATTTACGCAAGAAGTTATTACCTAATAGAAATCCTAAAATTCCTAGCATGGATGTAGCAATATGTTTAGCGACCAAATTGCTTGATTGCGAAGACGCTGTAAGTTATACAGGATTAGACCCAATGTTTATTCATATGAAACCTTATGCTCAAGGATGGCAAGAACCATTTGAACAATGGAGTAAACGCATACATTATTTTCCTGGTGATGAAATTTTTGTAGGTCCGTTTAAACAAAAAGGTGTATTTCATTATATAGAGGATGTAATATGATTTTTTATGTTTACTTTGACAATGAAACTAGAGAAATTGTTAGTATTACAAATGAAAAAATAGAATCTAATCATTCGTATGTAGAAAAACAACGCAATGACGTAGAAGATTTTATTCAAGGTAGAAAAAATTTTGTAGATTTTAAGTTTGATAGTAGATTTAATTTTGTTGTAAAAAACAAACAAACAAAAGATGTTGTAACTAATACTTTTGTAGAAATTAAAACTAAAATAAATCCTATGCTAAATGTTACACACAATAATTGTTGGCAATTTAGTTTTGAAAAACCAAATCAAAGCATAAACGGAGACTTATTTTTTGCGGTTACAGAAAAAAATAATCCTAACAAATTAATTAGGACAATACATTTTAATAGCCAACTAGCAAACAGTGTGTATGAAGTAGATTTTAAATACAACAGCGAGAAAAGTATAAAGAATATTAGTATATGGGCAATAAATCCGCCTTATGAATCAGCAGGACTACAAACAAAATGAGTCAAGAATTTAAAGTTTATGATTATGATATAATTTATCTCAGCTATGACGAACCAAATGCTGAAGAAAATTACTACGATCTAAAACAAAAGATTCCATGGGCAAAACGCATACATGGAGTAGAAGGATCTGATGCAGCACACAAAGCCTGCGCAGAATTATCTGAAACTGAACGTTTTATTACTATCGACGGAGATAATAAAGTATCTCATAATTTTATTTCTGAAGAACTACATTTTAGTGACGACAAAGATCTAAGCAAATGTGTCATAAGTTTTAGTGCATATAACATGATAAATGGTCTTGTATACGGTAACGGCGGAATAAAATGCTGGCCAACAGAGCTTGTCAAAATTATGCGTACACACGAAAACGCAGATCCTGACAATACTGCTGCAGGAATTGATTTTTGTTGGGATTTAGAATACTTGCAAATTAACAAACTTCACAGTCATGTTTACAATAACGCAACACCGTGGCAGGCTTGGAGAGCCGGATTCCGTGAAGGTGTAAAAATGAGTCTGCTCGAAGGCAAAAAACCAGACAAGGACAAATTTAATACACAAGTTGCAAGAAAAAATCTTGATAGGTTAAAAATTTGGACAACAGTGGGCGAGGATGTAAAAAATGGTCTTTGGGCAATCTATGGAGCTCGCGAAGGTGTGTATAAAACCATGTGTACAGACTGGGATTATGTAAATGTTCGTGACTTTGAGTATCTAAATAATTTATGGAAAGAAGAATACAGTAAAATACGTGAAGAGGATTTAAGATACGAAATAATAGGACTAGGGCACACACTGAGAGAAGAATTAGATCTTAATATTCCTGTAGATCATTACAATACTGAACAAAGTAAGTTTTTTAAAAGTGTTTATACACCGCCAGAAAGAGCTCCTCAGACGTTTTTATCTGAAAAAGAAAAATCAGAATATGATATTGTAATGATTAGTTACAACGAACCTAATGCAGAAGAAAATTATCACAAACTAAAAACACGTTTCCCCCGTGCAAAGCGTATTCACGGTGTAAAAGGAATTCCAAAAGCACATCAGGAAGCTGCAAAACTTTGTAAAACAGATTTAATTTGGATAGTTGACGGTGATGCTGATATAAAAGATGATTTTAATTTTGATTACAAGTCGCCTAACCATGAAATGAACTATGTTAAGGTTTGGAGAAGCGAAAATCCAGTAAATGGGTTGAAATATGGTTACGGCGGAGTAAAACTTTTTCCTAGACAGGCAACAATTGAAATGGATATTACCAAACCCGATATGACCACTAGTATCAGCAGGCATTTTAGACCTATGCCTAGTGTAAGTAATGTAACTTCCTTCAATACAGATGCATTTAGTGCATGGAAAAGTGGATTTAGAGAATGTGCAAAGCTAGCCAGTAGCATTATAGATAGACAAAAGCAAGACGAAACAGACAAACGTCTTACAGCCTGGTGTCAAGATGCTGACCAATCTATACCTTTTGCTAATGAAGCAGTTCAAGGTGCAAGAGAAGGAAGAAAGTATGGTGAAAAATTCAAAAATAATCTAGAGAAATTAAATCTTATAAATGATTTTGACTGGTTGCAACAGCAATTCAAAAAAAGCTATAAAACTGAGGATAAACCTTCACAGACAACCAATGATAACGCAGACGAATTTGTAAAAGAAATTTTAGATAGATTTGAAATATTATATCCTAAAGAAAAAGTTAGTAATTTTAGGAGATTTTATTCTTCACAGGAACTTACAAGTTTATTCAAACTCGTAGATAACGATGATTTAAGAAAAGCAATAGTAGAAAAAAATCTACACAGTATTTTTAGATTAGTAGACGTTGACGATGATTTAAGAAAAGCAATAGTAGAAAAAAACCTACATAGTATTTTTAGAATAGTTGAAACCGATGATGATTTAAGAAAAGCAATAGTAGAAAAAAATCTACACAGTATTTTTAGATTAGTAAATGCTGACGATGATTTAAGAAAAGCAATAGTAGAAGAAAACTTGCATAGCATTTTTAGATTATTAGATAATGATGATCTAAGGAAAGCAGTAATTGATAAAAACATGTACAGTCTTGCGAGATTACTACCAGAACTTCAAGACGAAATGAAAGTTGCGTTGAACAACGATCAATATGCGCTATGGAGAGTGTTAGAAAATTATACTAGTAGTTCTTTAATTAAACCTATAAAAACGTTAGTAAATGAAAATAAAAACTTTGACAAAGATTGTATTAGTAGAGGACAACTCAAAAGTAAAATATGGTTAATTGATACACTATTACAACTTGATGTGAAATTAGGCAATGTATTTTTATGTGCTGGTTGGTATGCTACTATAGTTCCTCTTTTAGTTGAAAAAGGATTACAGTTTAATTCCATAAGAAGTTTTGACATTGATCCAGATGTTTGGAAAATTTCGGAAATATTTAACAAAGATCTAGTTGCAAATGGTTGGAAATTTAAAGCTCAAACTTTAGATATACATGATTTAAAATATGATGAATTTAAATTCACAACTATTAAAAGCAATGGTGAAACAGAACAATTAAAAGAAAGTGCTAATACAATTATTAATACAAGTTGTGAACACATAGAAAACTTTAGTGAATGGTATAATAAAATACCAACAGGTAAATTGGTCATTTTACAAAGTAATAATTATTTTGAACTGCCAGAACATGTAAATTGTGTAGAGGATTCTGTACATTTTGAAAAAATGGCACCGTTTAGTAAAGTATTGTTTACCGGAGAACTTGAATTAGAAAAATATACGAGGTACATGAGAATTGGATATAAGTAACCTAACACTTAGACAGTTGCAGCAAGAAAGTGCTAGAGCACTAAGTACTATGCAAGCAACAAACAACAACATATACCAATTTAATCAACAAGCACACCATAATAGTCAAAATTGGTATATGGCAGTTATTAAATGGTATGTTGAAAAATATGGAGATTTACCTAGCCGAATTGGTCCAGGTAAAGATGTAAAATTAGTATTGGAAGATCATGATTAACAAACTTAATTGTTTAGCGCCATACGGTCATTATCATCTAGATGTACACGGTTACGCAAAACCTTGTTGTTGGTGGATGATAGATCCTAATAGAAAATTATCAGAATTTTCATGTTTAGAAGAAATAGGAAAGTTTCATGCAAACATGATGTTAGATGATAACTTGTTAGACACTTCGTGTGCTAAATGTATCCTATACGAACAAAAAGATACAAATAGTCTGCGTAATATTATTCATAGAAATGTTACGGAGCAAGACGAATTGCATAGGCCTGTTGAATTAGAAATAAGTTTAGACAGTGTATGTAATTTTGCATGTATTATTTGTGACAGTGCTAGAAGTAGTAAATGGAGAAGTTTACAAAAGAAAGTAGATTGGACTCCAAAGCAAAATTCAGAAGATCCATCTCATTTTGAAACTGTAATGCGTCTTTTGAAAAACAGTGATCTTTCACAATTAAAAGAAATAAAAATGTTAGGCGGCGAACCTTTTTATACAAAGAAATTTCATGAATTTGTAAATTTAATTAGTGAAAAATGTGATATATCAAAAATTACACTAATGATAACAAGTAACATGTCTGTATTTCCCAATGACGAATTATATAAGACGCTGTTTAGATTTAAAAAAATAAAATTAATGGCAAGTTTAGATGCCATAGGAACTACAGCAGAAGTAGTAAGATTTGGTACAAAATGGAAACAAGTTGACAAAAATATTACACGTTGGATAGAAGAAGTTAATAGGCGTAATGGCGAAGGCATATCACTAGCATTTGGACCAACATTCAGTTTATACAATCTAGAACATGTTAATACTTTAAAAAATTGGTACGTAAGAAAAACAAGATTTAAATTTTATATGGTTTTTACATTAGCAAGAGAACCTTATCTTACAATAGAAAATTTAGATAAAGAATTTAGAAGTCAATTTGACAAACATCTGTTCCCCCATCCTAGATGGAGTATGGGAGAAGATTTTTTTAGCAAATGGCCTAAAAAAGAAAATGTAGATTATGATTTAATATACAGATACATTGATACATATTCAACTATGACCGGAACAGACATTGCTAGTACAATACCAAAAACAATGGAACAATTAGAAAAACAACGCAGGGATATTTCATGAAAAAAATAGCAGTAATTGGTTGTAGTTTTAGTAGATGGATTGAACCAAAATTCCGTGATAAACCGCATAAAGCAAAATGTTGGCCTTTTGCATTATCTCAGATCAACGAAGATTTAGAAGTACACAACTATGCAATGTATGCAAATTCTTGCAACATGCAATATTTTCAGGCTGTTGAATTTATAAAACGTAAGCAAGAATATGATGCATTCGTTGTACAATGGACCACAGAAAATAGATTTACTTTTATGATAAATCCTAAAGAGCCATTACCGTATTTAAGAATTACACAGTATTCAGATAAAATTCCTAACTATTTTCATATTCCGGAAGAAGAAAATAAATGGATGAATATTAATAATGAAATGATGCATATATCTCCAGGTGTGCTAAAAAGATTTACAGATAGAGAAATTAAAAATAATCGATTTTTATCAGCTGGCGTAACTTTTATGACCAACGGTGTTGGTGTAGGTGGATATTATGGGTCTAGAGAATCTATTAAAGCATTACAATTTACACTGAAAGAAATAGCAAAAAGTTCTGGAGCACCATTATACCAAATGGATTGGCTTGATAGACAAGACAGTGTAATAGAAAATGATATAGACACTGTAGATTTAATTGTCGAGAAACATTTTAGTTTTAAAGAATATGTTGCAGATGAAGGATATCATTTTAACAGTGCAGGCTCAGATGCAGTTGCCGCAAAAGTAAATGATTGGATAAAAAATAATGTATAATTACCAAGATATAAAAACAATTCATTTAGAAGTCACACAAAATTGTCAAGCTGCATGTCCTATGTGTGATCGAAACATGAATGGTGAAGGAATAAATCCACATATTAATCTTGATGAACTTACACTAGAAGATTGCAAACGTATTTTTCAACCAGAATTTATAAAACAACTTAACACAATGTACATGTGCGGCAACTTAGGTGATCCTATTGTTGCACGAGATACATTGGAAATATTCAAATATTTTAGAGAGCAAAACCCTACAATGTGGTTAAGCATGAACACAAACGGAGGAGCAAAAAATGCAGATTGGTGGAGTGAGTTGGCCCATGTCTTCGGAAGAATGGGGGCTGTTATTTTTAGTGTGGACGGTCTTAGCGATACGAATCATGTTTATAGACAAGGGGTAGTATGGAATAACGTAGAACGTAACATGCGAGCGTTCATAGATGCAGGAGGTAGAGCTCGCTGGGATTTCCTTATTTTTGAACACAATCAGCACCAAGTAGAAGAAGCTGAAGCATTAGCAAATGAGTGGGGCTGTGAAAAATTTATGAAAAAGAAAACAGGAAGATTCATTGATACAAAATCAAACAAAAAAGAAAAGCACCAAGCCAAAGACCGCAAAGGCAAAGATTCAGCAGAGCTTAAAAAGCCAGACGCAAAATACCAGAACAAAGCTCTCAGCAAGCAAGAAACTATACTCAAGAAATACGGTAGTATGGACGCATATTATGATGCGGCTCCTATCATTTGTAAAGTTAAAAAAGAAAACAGTTTGTTTATCACAGCAGAAGGACTAGCATTACCTTGTTGCTGGACTGCTGGGCGTATGTACAAATGGTGGCATAAAGATCCTAAAGTTGAACAGATATGGGACTTTATACCAGATAAAAATGCTATTGATGCACGTAATGGTTTACAAAAAGTTTTTGAAACTGGTATATTTGAAGAAATACAAGCCAGTTGGAGTAAACAAAGTTGTGATAATGGAAAACTCAAAGTGTGTGCAATGAAGTGTGGCGCCGAGTTCGATCCTTTTACAGAGCAGTTTAAATAAGTACGTATATAATGAATATCGATAACATTAAAAAGATTGAACTTGAAATTACAAGTGACTGCAATGCAGCCTGCCCAGGCTGTGCTAGAACACAAAATTTAGATATACTAGAAATTAATAGTTTTAAGTTATCTGATCTTGTGCGATTGTTTCCTAATGAAAGATATATCAAAAATAAACAGTTTAAATTTTGTGGTGTGCTTGGCGATCCTGCACTTAACAAAGATGCAGTTGAAATGACTCGTTATCTTTCTGAACAAGGAGGGTACAGTCAATGGAGTACAAACGGAGCATATCAAACAACAGATTGGTGGTCTGAATTAGGAAAAATTAGTAAAAAAACCAAATTGGTAGATGTAAATTTTTGCGTAGACGGACATAAAGAAACTAATCATATCTATAGAGTAGGTACTAATTGGAAAGTGCTTGAACGGAATATGCAAGCATATAGCGATGCTGGCGGCAGAGCAACTTGGATTTTTATAGTATTTGATCATAATGAACACGAATTAGAATCTGCAAAAGCACATGCGAACAAATTAGGATTTAAGTTTGCAACTAGAACAGGCATGCGTAATAGTTACCATGATTGGGTTGCAAAAATAGGTAAGAAAAATGATCAAAAAGAAGTTGTTATAACAACAACAGGTGACAAAGAACATAGTAAAAAAGATCAAGTACAAAAACTTGACAAACTTATAAAAGAAAACAAAGTAGATAAAGAAGTAATTAGCACAGTTAAATGTAAACTAATACACGAAGGCGAAATATTTATAAGTGCAAAGCAAGAGCTTTGGCCGTGTTGTTTTTTATGGGATAGTGCTTTTAAAAACAAAGAAAACATTTTAGAAAAACTCGATGAATATTCTACAGGTTGGAATAATCTAAAAACAAAAACTATTAATGATGTTTTACTGCATCCTTGGTTTGATAAAATACTAAGTGAAAGTTGGAACCCTGCTCATGACAAGCATCTTCCAAGATGTATAAAAACTTGTGCATATAACAAAGCATATCAGAATGAGATAAAACATGTGGTCTAGTGAAACGTTAGAATGGATTGATATAGAACTTACAAGTTTTTGCAACATTAAGTGCAAAGGCTGTTTTCGTGTGCTTTCCAAAGAAGCAGATAAAATATTAAACAAAACTTATCTTGATGTAAATGTAATTAAAGAAAAGTTTCAAAAAGAAATGTTTCCTAATATCAAAATTATTAATTTTTGTGGAAGTGTAGATGAGCCAACTACGCATCCAGATTTTTTTGAAATTATAGAACATTTTGCAAGTTGGGATTGCCATATTAATATTGCTACTAACGGTAGTCTACGCACCACAAACTGGTGGGCAAAACTTGCAACAATACTTCCATTTAGTCATAAAGTTACCTGGGGAATAGACGGCAGTGATGAACTCAGCGAACAATACAGAGAAGGTAGTAGTTTTAAAAAAGTAAGAGACAATTGGAGAGCTTTTATAGGCGCCGGCGGCAAAGCAAATTGGCAGTTTATAAGTTTTGAGCATAACGAACATCAACTCGAAATAGCAAGACAAATGGCTAAGGATGAAGGGTTTAAAGAGTTTAAAACAATTATTAGTCATAGAAAAGACACTGGCGATATTAAACACAAAAAAGTAGAAGTAGAAGAATCGCCTTGTATTAGTTGTAAATATGGAAATCAAAAACGAATCTTCGTAAACCATATGGGCAATGTTATACCGTGCTGTCATCTTAACAGTAAAATGTTAGAATTTGCAGTTAACAACAAACAAAAAGACAAATTTGAAGAAATACTTGTTGATAATGATTATCTAAATGACATTAATTTAAAAAATGTAAGTTTAGAACAAGCAATGACAGGAAAAGTTTGGACAGCAATACAAAATAGTTGGACCGGAAATGATCGTATACCTAAGTGTCAAAGTACTTGTAAAGAGAACAAGCGTGACAAATTTATAAAGGAAAAATTATAATGAGCAAAGACGGATTACCATCAGATACTTTTTGTTTGTTACCATGGGTACATCTTAGCACAAGACCAGATGGCAGTATGCGTGTATGTTGTACAGCCAATGCAAGTTCAGTGGGTCCGACTAACGATAAAGAACACGGTGGTCAAGTAGGTATTCTTAAAACAGAAGATGGTAAACCTAACAATTTAAATGTAAGTGACTTTGAAACAGCATGGAATAGCACTTATATGAAAAATGTACGCTTACAAATGCTTAACGGCGAAATGCCTCCTAGTTGTTTAAAATGCTACAAAGAAGAAGCAGCAGGACACAGGTCAAAACGCATGTGGGAAACAAACTATTGGAGACAACGTGTAGATTTAGATAAAATACTACAAGAAACAAACCCAGATGGTAGTGTTCCTCCTAATCTAGCATACATCGATTTACGTTTTGGTACAAAATGTCAATTAGCTTGTGTTATGTGTTCACCGCATGACAGTAGCGGATGGATCAAAGACTATAAAGCAATCTTTCCAGCTGTAAAAAATGAATCTTTGAAAGAGATTATGCAATGGAAAGACAAAGGATCTACAAACGGTAGTAGTTATAATTGGCACAAACAAAATCCTACATTTTGGAAACAATTCTATGAACAGATGCCAAGTATGCAACAAATTTATTTTGCTGGCGGCGAAAGTCTTATTATTGAAGAACATTACGAAATACTTGAACATGCTATTAAAATGGGATATGCAAAAGATTTAGAACTACGGTATAATTCAAACGGTGTTGAATGGCGCGAAGATTTATTTGAATTATGGAGTCATTTTAAATTAGTACGTTTCCATTATAGCATTGATAGCATTAAAGAAATGAACAGTTATATACGTTATCCTAGCGAATGGGATAATCAAGTAAACACTTTTCATAGATTAGACAAAGAAACAACTGACAACGTAGAAGTTACTATTGCTTGTGCTGTGCAAGCTCTAAATATATATTATTTGCCAGATCTTATACAATGGAAACTAGAACAAAATTTCCAAAAAGTAAACATGTGGCCATTTGGCGCAGGCGGTATTAGTCAACACTTTGTATACTGGCCAGCACATTTAAATGTAAAAGTATTACCCAAATGGTTTAAAGAAGAAACAAGACGCAAGTACGAAGCATGGTATCCTTGGTGGGAGGCTAATTGGGAATTAGGTATTCCGAGCTGGCACAAAGGTAAAGTAGATTATGATACTTGGAGAAATGCTGAATATGGTATCAAACGCTTGAATGGTATTTTAAGTTTTATGGAATCAGAAGACTGGAGCATACGTTTACCTGAAATGAAAGAGTTTCTATCTCTTTGTGACAAACAACGTGGTATAACTTTTGATCAAACATTTCCAGAAATGAAGGATATTTTTAAAGATGTCTAAGTTACCTTGTTATTACGCTCATGGTGGCCTAAATTATAAAAATGGGTTTGCAACCACTTGTCCTATCAGTGGAGCAAGGCTTAAAATGCTTGACGATGATCAAGTTCCTAGCGAGTTTTGGAATAACGAGCAATTCAAAGAATATAGAAAAATGTTAGATAAAGGTGAATGGCCTTTACATTGTCACCTTTGCAAAGAATCAGAAGAAATAGGCGTTCATAGTATGCGTCAAGACGTAGAAGCTGATTTAACACATTACAATCCGGAAACGGGTGAAGTTGATTTCAAAGGTCTAAAACATATTGAGTTACGATTTAGTAATGCATGTAACATGGCTTGTATGCATTGTTCAGAAGTTTTTAGTAGTCAATGGGGTAGTAGATTAAAAAATTATGTACCCGACGAAGAAGACGTAAAGCACAATTTAACTCAACTTCTTAAAACTGAACACAGATGGGGAGCAGATGATAAAACGAAAATTGATTTACGGTTATCTGATGTTTATAAAATTGTAAACGATTTAAACACAAACTTTCCTAACATAGAAAAAATAGACTTTGCAGGTGGAGAAGTACTTTTCCAAAAACAATTTTTTCCTACATTAGAAATGTTAAGCAAGCATCCTAATGCAAAAAACATTTTTATATTTTTCCATACAAACTTCAATGCTGATTTTGATATTTTAAGATTGAGTGAGTTATTAAAACCATTTGGTAAAAGCAAAATTAAAATAAGTGTAGATTCTAGTGATAAAATTTATAGTTATTTTAGAGACGGTAGTTCAGATCAACTTACAAAAAATCTACAACAGTTTTGTGCAGTAAATGATTTTACGCAAGTGGATTTAGTAAACACAACAAGTGTATACCAAATAATGGATATTAAAAATGTATACAAATACTTCTTAAGTTTACATCTTAATAATATTACTACTAGCATAGTATACACACCTCCGTACATTAACCCGGCAATCATGATGCACAAATTTAAAGATGAAGTTCTACAGGATATTGCAGACACTAAAAAAATGTTAAAAAAAGCAATTGAAAAGAGAAAAAAAGAAGCTAATGGAAATCCAGATGATTATCCCAAATATTCTAGATGTTGGCTTAAAGGAAAACAACACTTTTCAGATATTGAAACTGCATTGCAAGGTATAGCCGAAGTAGAAAAATATGTACAGTCTCATAAAACTTCGCTTAAAGATTGGGAAGCATTTTTAAGTTACAGCAAAAAGATAGATAAACTTTGGAAAAAAGATTTTAATCAACATTTTGAAAACTACAAAAGAATTGATGACAATATAGTGAGAGTAAAATGAAAAATCTATACAAACAATTTGAGTACGATAAAGATTTTGATTGCAAACAAGTCAATCTAGTTGTTAACAACGATACAAATAGACAAATAACAAATTTAAACAAGTTGCTAAAAGAACTTTTAAGTTACAATGCAATGGATATAACTGTAGTGGAAGATCAAGACGCCACTATAAAGGCAGTAAGGCTTGTAATGGAACCAAGCGTAAAAAAAGAGCTTGATATCTTTGACCAAAAAATTGCTAACTATACAGCAGACGACAGAAAAACTTATAGACTTAAAAAAATTAATCAACAAGCAGAAATTTGTACGCATTGGCTCAAGCAAGAAATTGCAAAATTACAAAAGCGTAGAATGCATTTGTATGCCAATAACTTACAAAAAGGTGGATTACTAATACATGAAGTCAATGGTGTGCAAATACCTTTAAATCCAAATTGGAAACGCATTGCTGTTAATTTATCAGGCGGAGCAGATAGTGCTTGTTTAACATCTATACTAGCAAATATAATCAAAGAAAATAAATTAGAAATAATTATAGACATTATAACGCACACTAGAGTATGGGAAGTAAGACCATGGGCTGGACCGGTTAGTATTCAAGTTTACAAAAAATTACAAAAAATCTGGGGCAACATAATAGGTGAAAGAATAACAAATTTTATTCCTACAGAATTAGAACATGGAGTTATAGGAAATTTAAATGAGCTTGAAGACAGAAGTCCAGACCAAGTAATAGTATCTAGATTTAATGATTATCTAGGAACAGTAAAAAAATATGATGCAATATATAATGCTACAACCAAGAATCCTAGTATCGATAAAGAATTATTAGACAGAATGAAAAATAGAGATATTGAAAATATTGATGTAGAAACTTTGGCTATTCCTACAAACTACGGATACTGGATGATATCACCGTTGCGTTTTATTGAAAAAGATTGGATAGTAGAGCAATACTACAAAATGGATCTAGTTGATTTATTTGAAACAACAAGAAGTTGTGAAGGAAATCAAGGAAATATAAGTTTACTTGATGGTTTAGATGTACATTGGTATAACGAAGACAAAGAAGTACCTGAATGCGGAAAGTGTTTTTGGTGCAAAGAACGTGAATGGGCAATCAAACAAGTAGAACAGAGGTTGAAATGAGTTTTGATACAATAGATTTATTAACTGGAAAAGTTTTTCAAGTAACATGGGATACCGGAAGGCGTTGCAACTACGATTGTTCCTATTGTCCTGCAATACGTCATGATAATTTTTCGCCCCATGCAACTCTTGAAGAATTAAAAAATAATACAGATTTTTTATATGAATATATTGATTTACATATGCAATATAGGAATTTTAAATTTGCAAGTATTAGTTTTACAGGCGGTGAGCCAACTGTTAATCCAAACTTTATACCTTTTATAAAATACCTAAAAGAAGAATACAAACAAAAATATGCAGACAAATGGAAAGCAAGTTTTGCACTAACTACAAACGGTGCTATGGGTAAAAAAATGGCAGATAATGTCATGGAAAACTTTGGATTTGCTACGGTAAGTTACCATGCAGAAAGCGACAATAAATTGAAACAGCAGGTTAGAGATCGTATTTTACAATTTTCTAAAGAAGGTCCTGAACACGATTTTGGAGTAAGTGTAAATGTAATGTTCCATGCCGCTTATTTTGATGAATGTAAAGAACTGTGCGATTGGTTACATGACAACAAAATAAAATATGTTCCAAGAATAATCGGAGAAGAACCAGGAAGTCGTAGTAACTTTGCTCATGAATATAACGATGAGCAATTAGATTATATGAAAAACTATTGGAAATATAAAAA
>Ga0181590_10000145_pt1 | contig 48820 bp, 43 predicted proteins | sample 071ome_34_FD_132446 | JGI IMG/M metagenome (GOLD analysis project Ga0181590, IMG submission 132446) | Coastal salt marsh microbial communities from the Groves Creek Marsh, Skidaway Island, Georgia - 071411BT metaG (megahit assembly) | ecosystem: Environmental > Aquatic > Marine > Intertidal...
GAAACCAGCTTGTCCTTGGTCTGGGATGAAAACTTGGGGTCGGGAACCTTCACCGATATGATCGCCGTCAGGCCTTCCCGGGCATCATCACCAGAGAGCTGGATCTTTTCCTTCTTGGCGATCCCGCTTTCCTGCGCGTACGCATTGATCACCCTGGTCATCGCCGCCCTGAACCCGGCAAGATGTGTTCCGCCGTCACGCTGGGGAATATTATTGGTAAAACAGAGCGTCGTTTCGTGATAGCTGTCGGTCCATTCCATCGCCAGCTCGACACCGACGTCATCCTTTTCGATCGAGTTTGCGATCGTCTCATGCAGGGCTGTCCGTGACCGGTCAAGCCAGCTGACGAACTCCCTCAGACCACCTTCGTAATGAAACCGGCTGACTTTCTGTTCCGCCTGGCGATCATCGGTGAGCTGAATATTGACGCCGCTATTAAGGAAAGCCAGCTCACGCAACCGGTGTTCCAGTGTCCCGAAATCGAAATCAATATTGGAAAAGGTGTCCGTTGACGGCATGAAGGTGATTTCGGTACCGGTTTTGTCGCCACATGGCTCCACCACCTTAAGCGGGCCGTCCGACTCCCCGTGGTCAAAATGAATGACATGTTTCTGGCCACCGCGGTAAATCACCAGATCAAGGCGCGACGACAGCGCGTTCACCACCGATACGCCGACGCCGTGCAGGCCCCCCGAAACCTTATAGGAATTATTATCGAACTTGCCCCCGGCATGGAGCTGGGTCATGATCACTTCGGCGGCTGACACCCCTTCTTCGGGATGAATATCGGTGGGTATCCCGCGGCCGTTATCCGTCACCGTCACCGAACCGTTCCCGTTGAGTATCACCTCAACCAGATCACAATGCCCGGCAAGGGCCTCATCGATCGCGTTATCGACCACCTCATAGATCATGTGATGCAACCCGGAGCCGTCATCGGTATCGCCGATATACATGCCCGGGCGTTTGCGCACCGCATCAAGGCCGCGAAGCACCTTGATGGAATCCGCGTCATACTGATCGGCATCTGTCCTGTCAACAGAGGTGTCTTGTTCATCGTTGCTCATGATACGCTCCTCATATCCGGGGCGGGCGGGCGGATCACCCCGCCAGCATCCAGGAAAACAAACTGCGCCGTTGACGACATCGGCTGAAAAAGGTTCTCGTCTGTCCCGCTGAACCAGACCTGACCTGCCAATTCCGCGGTCAGGTCATAGAGCGCGGACCGTCTTTCAGCATCAAGATGAGAGGCGATATCATCAAGAAGCAGCAAAGGTGGCCGCTGAAGTCGCCTCGCCTGAAGCCGGGCATGCGCCAGAATAACCGAGATCACCAGCGCTTTCTGCTCACCGGTGGACGAAAGCTCTGCGGTCTGGCCGGTGCCGGAATGCGTCACCGTCAGCAGACTTCCCGACGGGCCCGGCAAACCGCGCTCTCCGTTACACCTTGCGGCGGAAGCCTCACGCCGGATCATGTCTTCAACATCAACAGCCGGCATGTCTTCAAGCCAGGTTTCAGCCATCCCCTCTAGTTTCAGCCGCGCCGAAGGAAACGAAGGCAGAGGTTCGGCCGCTTCCCTGTCCAGCGCCGCCACCAGCGCCTGACGTGCGGCGATGATAGCAACGCCGGCTTCCGCCATCTGCGCCTCAAGCGCATCAAACCAGTGATTGTCTCCGGCCCCTTCATCCAGCAGGCGTCCGCGCTGTCGTGATGCTTTTTCATATCGTTGCAGGCGACCGGCATGGGCCGGGTCAAAAGCGATCACCAGCCGGTCAAGAAAGCGACGCCGTTCCGATGGCGCCGCACCCAGGACAGCATCCATATCAGGCGTAAGCCATGAGACGGCAAAACGTTCGGCCAGAGCCATCTGCGAGGCATATTCGCCATCTATGCGGACCACCCTTCGCGGACTGTCTCCCTCCGCCCCGGGGGGCACGCCGGTCCCGGCGGCAAGAGGTCCGTCCGGGGTTTCAACACGGGCCGCAACAGACCATGCCGCCGATTGATCCTGCGCCTCGCATCCGGCACTGCGCCTCGGCAGTTGCATTGTTTTGGCGCGCCGAAGTCCGCGCCCGGGCGACAGCAGGGATATAGCCTCAAGAAGATTGGTCTTGCCCGCTCCGTTCGGACCGATGAGCACCACCGATCCCTGATCAAGACTTAGCGAGAGCTGCCCATAAGACCGGAAGGACGTGAGGTGAATATCACGCAACCAGACCGATGGGGTCAGCTCAGCCGATACAAAAGGAACAGAGTTCGTGGACGGATTGACCATCTCCCCTCGTCAGACCCGCATCGGCATCAGAACAAAGAGATTGGCGTCATCCCCGGGTGACCGTATCAAGGTTGGCGCCGACGCATCAGACAGGGCGAATTCCATGACCTCGCCCTCAACCTGGTTGGCGATATCCATAAGATAACGGGCATTGAACCCGATTTCGATCTCTCCGCCTTCATACTGCACTTCAAGGGTTTCGGTCGCGCTGGCGGCATCCGGGCTTGATGCGGAAAGCACCAGCACCGATGCGCTGATCGCAAGCTTCACCGAGCGGGATTTTTCCGCTGAAATTGTCGAGACCCGATCCACCGCCTCCTTGAAGGCGCCAACCGGGACCTGCATGATATTTGCGTTCTCTGTCGGAATGACCCGCTGGTAATCAGGGAAAGTTCCGTCAATCAGCTTGGTGCTGAGCTGAATACTGCCAAAACTGAGCCGGGCCCGTGTATCGGTAAGCCCGATACGGACATCACCCTCAAATTCGTCGATCAGTTTACTCATCTCACCCACGGCCTTGCGGGGAACAATCACCGAAGGCATGGTTTCAGCCCCGGCCGGAAGGTCCATCTGGGACCGCGCCAGCCGGTGCCCGTCGGTGGAGACGGCACGCAGCACATGCCCGTCGGCATGATGCAGATAGATCCCGTTCAGGTAATAGCGGGTTTCTTCGGTTGAAACAGCAAATCGCGTGTTTTCGATCAGGGCCTTGAGCTCCGCTGCGGCCAGCACAAACTCCGTCGACATGGCCTGATCCGAAATGGCCGGGAAATCTTCGACCGGCAATGTCGGCAGGGCAAAGCTGGAACGCCCGGCGCTGATAGTGATCTGTGATGCGCCGGAGACCGTGATTTCAATCTCTGACCCATCGGGCAGTTTGCGGACAATATCATAGAGGAGCTGGGCCGGGGTGGTGACAACGCCGGGTTCAGTAACCGCGGCCGCCACCGTTTCCACGATATCCATATCCATGTCGGTCGCTGTCAGCATCAACTGGCTGTTTTCCGCCCGCAACACAACATTCGACAAAACAGGAATGGTGTTGCGACGCTCAACGACGCTCTGGACATGGCCAAGAGGTTTCAGGAGTGCCGTACGGTCGATGGTAAGCTTCATGGTTTCCTCATTGCTGTGCGGTGATAAAGGGAGAAACAGGTTTCCCGGGCACATGATCAATATACTAAATATAGCATATTTTGCACCTGAATAACCAGAATATTGTGTAATTTAGAGGGGAATTAATCCGTCATCAACCTGCGTTCAGAAGCGATTTGAGCATCGCCATATCTTCGGCCAGAACAGGGTCCTCGGCTAGCATCTTTTCCACCTTGCCCACCGCGTGCATCACCGTCGTGTGGTCCCTGCCACCAAATTGATGGCCGATTTCAGGATATGAACTGGTGGTCAGGGTTTTGGAGAGGTACATGGCCACCTGGCGAGGCTGAACAATATTTCTGGACCGACGTTTGGAATGCATTTCATCAAGCCTGATATTGTAATGGCGGGCGACTTCGCGCTGGATTTCACCAACCGAAACCTGCCGGTTGCTGGCCCTCAGTACATCGGCAAGAACTTCATGCACCGTGTCGATGGTGATAGGTGCGTTGATCAGCATGCCATAGGCGGCAAGACGATTGATCGCGCCTTCCAGTTCTCTCACGTTCGAGGTGATCTTATGGGCCAGGAATTCGATAACCTTGTCCGGAAGATCAAGGCCTTCAAGTTCAGCCTTGGCCTGAATGATCCCCATTCTGAGCTCAAAGGTCGTCGGATGGATATCCGCAACCATGCCCCAGTTGAGCCGGGAGCGCAGACGTTCCTCCATACCTGAAAGATCGGTCGGGGATTTATCGGCTGAGATGATGATCTGCTTGTTCTGATCGATCAGCGCGTTGAAGGTATGGAAAAATTCTTCCTGGGTTGAATCCTTGCCGCCGATAAACTGCACGTCATCGACCATGAGTACATCAACCGAACGAAACTCTTCCTTGAACTGCATCGTGTTCTTGTGACGCAGTGCCTTGATGAACCGGTGCATGAAGACTTCAGCGGAAAGATAGACAACCCGGCGCCGTGAGAACCGTTTCTTGATCTCCCAGGCAATAGCATGCATCAGATGGGTCTTGCCAAGACCAACACCACCATGGATGAAGAAGGGATTGAAAACCGGGCTCTCGCTTTCCGCCGTCCGCATGGCCGCCGCATAAGCGAGCTGATTGGATTTGCCGACGATGAAATTTTCAAACGTCATGCGTGGATCAAGCCGGCCACCAAATTCATCATACCCGTCCAGAGGGGCCGATATCTCAACCCGTGCCGGCTGGTCCGATGCCCTCTTGGGAGATTCCGGCAATGACGCGGCCCCCCGGCTTAAAACGATGTCAACATGATCGACGTCTGGCCATTCCAGTTTGAAATTCGCCCGCAGACGATCCGCGAACTGGCTTGATACCCGGGTCCGGACAAGTTTGGTTTCCGCACCAAGAACAACCCGGTTTTCCGTCTTTTCTAGGAACTTGAGATTGCGGATCCAGGATTTCCAGACCGTATCGCCAAGATTTTTTTTCATCCGTTGCTGCACCCGCCCCCAGGCATCCTCTATGGCAGCTGTGGTCAGATTTTCTGATTCTGTGCTGTTTTGATGGGTTTGTGCGGGAGAATTGATTGAATCTGAGTCTTTCAATGCCACCTCCCTGGCCGGATTAAACAATCATTCCCTCTTATGCGGAGATGAGATCACCGCGCCGAGGCGAGAAACAAAAATGAACAGCCCTTTACAGGCTACGCGTGAGGGTTACCGGATCTGAGGTCTTTTATGCCTGACCTCTCCGGTTCAAGGGCCGTTAGCGTTACCATGATATTTCACTGACCTCGTGCCATAATTCAAGATCGAAATGCTGCCTTTGGCCATTTTTATCGTGTCAAGAGTGAATCCCGGAAAAAGAAATTCTTAACTGTCTATTTTTACACTATAAATTAAATTTCTTTTCGGGACAGTATTCGGTGCGACACCACTCCAGATGTCTTTCCCCGGTCCTGTTTATCCATGCCAATTATGTCGCTATTCTGAAAAACAAAACAATTTCAGTATGTGAATCGCTCTCGTTCGCCCGACACTAAAAGACAGCCCTGCAAGGCACCCCTGAAACGGGTGCTGTCGATTCGCATAAAAAAACACCCGCATAACCTGCGGGTGCTTCCTGTCAGATAAAAAATCTGGCTTCTAGGCGGTAAGAGCTTTGATACGTGCCGACAGACGTGACAGTTTACGCGCGACCGTGTTCTTATGCATGATACCGCGAGAGACACCGCGATGCATTTCAGGCTGGGCTTCTTTGAGAGCGGCACGAGCCTCCTCGGCGTTACCAGAGCTGATAGCGGCTTCGACTTTTTTGACAAAAGTCCGGATGCGGCTACGCCTGTTGCTGTTGATAAGGCTGAACGCTTCGTTGCGGCGGATGCGCTTTTTTGCAGACTTATGATTTGCCATCGGGCGGACTCATCTTTTGTTTATAAACGGATAAGACAGCCAAAGGGCTGTCCGACGGGTGGGTTATGCCCCATTCATGGGTCTTGTGTCAAGACCTTTGGACAAGGGGCCATTATTCCGGTTGCAACATGATTTTCCAGAGATTGCCTCCGGCGGTGCTCACCTCTTCCACCTTCAGCCTTTCGCTCTCACGTGACCAGGATAATGCGCCGACCGAATTCCATCCCAGCGGTGCCAGCGCCTCATCGTAATAGGCTTTGATTGTCTGGCTCGTGGCTGTTCCGCTCAGATAGATCATGACAATGCGGCCGTTCGGGCTTTCAAAGGCAAAGCCCAGGCCAGGTTCGACTTTCAGCGCCGGGATGATGGGAAGATCACCTACCCATTTTGTCTGGGGAAGATCTTCGGCCAGCGTCTGCCCCTGAACTAAGATCAGAAAAAAAAGACTGATAGTTGCACGTAATGTTTTCATGCTCAGATCTTACTCTAGCGTTGACAGGAAGGGCAATAAAAACTGGCACGTCCCGCCTGCCGGATCATGCGCACCTGACCTCCGCAACGTCGGCAGGTCTCGCCATCTCTGCCGTATACGTCAAGCCGTTGGACAAAATACCCGATCTCACCGCCCGGCTGGACATGATCCCGCAGCGACGTGCCGCCATCGGCGATCGCATCCTTCAGCACATCGACGATTGCATGGGCCAGCCTGCCTGCCCGCTCGGGACCGATATTTCTGGCCTGACGTCGCGGCGATATTCCTGCCCGGAAGAGAGCCTCGCTCGCATAGATATTTCCTATTCCGGCAATTATCCGCTGATCGAGAAGGGCGGCCTTGATGGAGGTTTTCTTCGCCGCCATCGCCTCATGCACAAAGGGACCGTTCATGGCATTTCCCAATGGCTCAATCCCCATAGTTTTCAGGAGCGGGTGATGGATCTCGTCTCCTTTTCGGCAGAGAGCGATCCCGCCAAAACGTCGCGGATCGTTCAGCACCACATGATGCCCGCTCTTGCCCTTTGTTCCGTCCCTTGTCATCAGCACCAGATGATCATGCGGCTTCTCGCCCTCTGCTCTTTTGTCTTCCTCCCTGTTCAGCGCCGTGATTCGAACTGATCCCGACATGCCGAGATGGATCAGCATGGTCAGCGAAGGTCTTTCCGTCACCTCAAGGTCCATCAGCACATATTTGCCGCGACGCCTGATACCGGTAATCACAGCCCCGCTGATCTGCTCACCGAGGTTTTCGGGAATCGGCCATCGCATGGTCTTGCCCGAATTCCATACCGATACTATTTTCTCACCGGTTGTTGTATCCCGGAGTGCCTGGCATACGGTTTCAACTTCAGGTAATTCCGGCATGATGCTTTCCCCTTTCCTTCGCCCCTGATATAAGACCTCTATGAGCGAAAAATCCAGACCTGTTGTTTCCACTGATGATGCCATCGATTTCGGGGATGAGATGATACCCCCAAGCGAGAAGGCCGGCCGTGTCAAGGCTGTGTTTGACAGCGTGGCGTCGTCGTATGATATCATGAACGATTTCATGAGCCTTGGTATCCACCGCCGCTGGAAAGATAGTCTCATCCGGCTTATTTCCCCCACTGCTGACCAGCATCTCGTCGATCTTGCGGGTGGAACGGGGGATATTTCCGCGCGTTTTCTCAAAGCCGGCGGCGGTTCCGCCACTATTGTCGATATCAATACCGAAATGATGGCCGCCGGACGCAAACGGGCTGATCTTGCCCGCCTCAACCATCTTTCATGGGTAGCAGGTGATGCCCAGGCTATTCCGATTGCCGAAAATACCGCCGATGTCGTCACCATTGCCTTCGGGCTACGTAACGTCACCGACCGTGATGCCGCGATTAGCGAAGCTTTTCGCATCCTGAAACCGGGCGGGCGGTTTTTCTGTCTTGAATTCTCCCGGGTGAGATCACGCCCTCTGTCCTCTCTCTATGAGATCTGGAGCAACCTTCTGCCGGGCATGGGGCAGGTGATTGCCAATGATTCCGAAAGTTATCGCTATCTGGTTGAATCCATCCGCCGTTTCCCGCCTCAGGAAGACATCTCCGCCAAGTTTGCCGCTGCCGGTTTCTCACGGGTCAAATGCCGCGATCTTTCCGGCGGAATTGCTGCCATCCACTGCGGCTGGAAGCTTGATCTATGACGATACTCCTGCGCCTGCCTGTTGTTCTTCTGGTCCTGGCCCGGGGCGGTATTCTCGGCCACCTTGTCCGCACCGGCATCTTACCGGGATGGCTTGCCGGGTTTTTCCGCAGCCTCGATAGTGTCTTCAGCTGGGGGCGCCGTGATCGTCCCGGCATCGCCCTTGCCCGCGCCCTCTCACGGCTTGGTCCGGGTTTCATCAAATTCGGTCAGGCCCTTTCAACCCGGGCTGACCTGATCGGCGCCGAGACGGCCGCCGACCTTGCCACCCTACAGGACAGGCTGCCCCCGTTCTCCCCGGCGCTGGCACGACAGTTGATCTCAAAAGAACTCGATCAGCCTCTTGAGAGCGTCTTTGCCACTTTTGAGGATACCCCCGTGGCGGCGGCCTCCATCGCCCAGGTTCATTTTGCCACGCTCACGGATGGACGTGAGGTGGCGGTCAAAATTCTGCGGCCCGGTATCCGCCGCCGGGTGGAAAAGGATATCCGGTTTTTCCGCGCGATGGCCGGGTTTGTCGAACTGATCGCCCCTGCCACGCGCCGGCTCCGGCTTGTTCACGCCGTTGATCAGTTTGCCTATATCTCTGATATCGAACTTGATCTTAGGCTCGAAGGGGCGGCGGCTGGTAAACTTGCCGACAATCACCACAAAGATGACGGCATCCACGTGCCATGGATCGAATGGAAACTCACCACCGAACACATGCTGGTGATGGAACGCATCGAGGGCACCCGGATTGACGACCGGGAGGCTTTAAAGGCCGCCGGCCACGATATCGATACCATCACCAGAACAGCGGCGCGGTGCTTTTTCGTTCAGGTCTTCAGGGACGGGTATTTCCATGCCGACATGCATCCCGGGAATATCTTCATTCGTGATGATGGCGCTCTTGTTCCCATCGATTTCGGGATCATGGGTGATCTCAGCCTTCCGGACCGGCTGTTTCTTGCCCGTCTTCTCAACGCCATGCTGGACCGCGACTATTCTCAGGTGGCCAGCCTCCATGCCGAAGCCGGAATGATCAGCCCGGCGGTATCACGCGAAGGTTTCGCCCAGGCGGTGCGTGCCGTCACTGAACCTGTCATGGACAAACCCATGGGGGACGTTTCCCTCGGCACGGTACTCGGCCAGATCTTCGGCCTGGCCCGCCGGTTTGATATTTCGGTCCAGCCGCAGTTCACCTTGCTTCAGAAAACGATGGTCATGGCCGAAGGCGTGGGCCGCCAGCTCAACCCTGATGCCAATATGTGGCCTCTTGCCCGTGACCTTGCCGAAGACTGGGCACGCAGCCAGCAAAGCCTCTCAAGCCAGTTGAACGAGATCGCAGATAAAGCCCTGCTGCTTGGTCTGCGCCTTCCGGACCTCCTGGACAAAGCGGAAAAGGCCCTTGACCGGCTTGCCGCCTCCCCGCCGGAACATTCCTCGATACATCCGTCCCCCCGCCCCGGCCTTCCCTGGGGCTGGCTGGGAATTATTGCTGGCATTGTGATATTATTTCACATATTATGAATGTTGAAATTAATCATATTCACAATTTGTGAATATTTAGTTGAAAAATTGATTTTCCCGGAATTTTATTCTACCGGGCAATCTATCGGATAACTGGCGGGATAATGGATATTGATCGCATCATTGACGCGCTGGGCGGCACTTCACAGGTCCAGATTCTGCTTGGGGTCGGGCCAAGCGCGGTCAGCAATTACCGTGTCAGGGGCAGTTTCCCTGAATATGCCCGGGTCAGGATCTGGCAGGCGCTCAAAGCCAAGGGTATTCATGTCGACCCGGAAACCCTTGAGATAAACGATCCGTCTGAAAAACAGCCCTCAAAAAACCTGTCACCTGAGGCTTTGATAACGGGGATGCCTCCCCATGTGCCCCTGGCAGACGGGCCATCGGTTCTGCTGATCATAACCGGCGGTATTGCCGCCTATAAGGCGCTGGAGCTGATCCGCCGGATGCGTGACCGCAACTGGCGGGTCCGCTGTATTCTGACCAAAGGGGGGAGCCAGTTCATCACCCCGCTTTCGGTCAGCTCTTTGTCGGGCGAGAAAACCTATACCGATCTGTTTTCTCTCACCGATGAAGCTGAGATGGGGCATATCCGGCTGGCGCGTGATGCGGATCTGGTGATGGTTGCCCCGGCCACGGCCCATTTTCTCAGCCGGATGGCCCATGGCATGGCTGATGATCTTGCCACCACCGCTGTTCTGGCGACCGGTGCACCTGTTCTGCTCGCTCCGGCCATGAACCCTTTTATGTGGGCAAACCCGGCAACACAGGCAAATATCGCAACCCTTCGCAACCGTGGCGTTCGTTTCTGCGGGCCGGACAGCGGTGATATGGCCTGCGGCGAAGATGGTGCCGGACGTCTGGCGGAGACAGACGCTATCCTCAACATGGCCGAAACCATGTTGCCGGGGCAAGGGCGGCTTGCCGGGCGTCGTGCGCTGGTGACGTCAGGCCCCACCCATGAGCCGATTGACGGGGTGCGCTACATTGCTAATCATTCCTCAGGCAAGCAGGGTCATGCCATAGCCTCAGCGCTGGCAAGAGAGGGCGCAAAGGTGACACTCATCACCGGCCCGGTGCAGGAGCCGCCTCCCCGGGGTGTGCAGACCGTGGCCGTGACCACCGCCGGAGAAATGCTCACCGCCACGCTTGCTGTTCTGCCCTGTGATATCGCTGTCTGCGCCGCCGCGGTGGCGGACTGGTCCGTTGATGGCGCCGGTATGCAAAAAATCAAGAAGACCGACGGCAAACCACCAAGCCTCACCTTCAGGGAGAATCCCGATATTCTGGCCACGATCAGCCAGCATGCCGCGCGGCCACGTCTTGTCATCGGCTTTGCCGCCGAAACAGATCAGGTGGTGGATTACGCCGCCGCCAAACGCGCCCGAAAAGGCTGTGACTGGATCCTGGCCAATGACGTCGGCGCGTCTTCCGTTTTTGGTGCCGATGAGAACGAAATCCATTTCATCACCGAACAAGGGTCTCATCACTGGCCGCGGATGAGCAAGGCTGACGTGGCAAGCCAACTGACCGAAGCGATTATCGAGGAGCTTAAACATGGCTGATCTCCATCTTCCGGTGCAGCGCCTTCCCCATGCCGAAGGGCTGGACCTCCCCCGCTATGAAACCGATGGTGCCGCCGGAATGGACCTGATGGCGGCTGTTTCCGATACGCTGACACTGGCACCATCTGAACGGGCCGCGGTCCCGACCGGACTTGCCGTTGCCATCCCCGAAGGATACGAAGCTCAGGTGCGACCAAGATCAGGGCTTGCGTTCCGGCATGGCCTGACCATTTTGAACGCCCCCGGCACGATCGACAGCGATTACCGCGGCGAGATCAAGGTTCTGCTGATCAATCTTGGTGCTGATCCTGTTCGCATCGAACGCGGCATGCGGATTGCGCAGATGGTGCTTGCCCCTGTATGCCGGGCCTCGCTAGACTTGGTCCATACGCTGGATGAGACCGGACGTGGCGATGGCGGTTTCGGCTCAACCGGCCGGTAACTAAAGATCCGGTGCAGAAACATGCTTGATGACGACCAGCTTACCCGTTACGCCCGCCAGGTTATCCTGCCCGAATTCGGGGAAGACACTCAGGAAAGATTGCTGTCCTCTTCTGTGCTCGTGATCGGGGCAGGAGGACTTGGCGCACCACTTATTCAGTATCTTGCCGCCGCGGGTATCGGGCGGCTCCGAATCGTCGATGACGACGAGGTGGAACTGACAAATCTTAACAGGCAGGTGACACATACCACGTCACGGATTGGCACCGCAAAAGCGGCATCCGCTGCCACCATGGCCCAAGAGCTCAACCCGGGATGTCTGGTTGAGCCTGTTATCGGCCGGTTCACTGCCGATACAGCGGCAGAACTCATCGCCGGAGCAGATGTTATCGCCGATTGCAGCGATACGCCCGAAACACGGTATCTGGTCAACGCTATGGCGCATCAGAAAGGTGTGCCTGTGGTGTTCGGCGGTGCCGTTCGCATGGAGGGACAGATCACTACCTTTGCCAGCGGCCGCGACCGTTCCTCGCCCTGCTTTCGCTGTGTTTTTCCGGAGACTGCCGGCCACGATCTCGCCCCCCGGTGCAGTGAGGCCGGCATTCTCGGCCCTGTCACCGGTGTGATCGGCACGATGATGGCCATGGAAGTGTTGAAACAATGCCTGTTGCCCCGGACCCCGCTGGGGGAAGGACTGGTGGGCAGATTACTTCTCTATGATGCCCGCGGGCAGACTTTCATGCCGATCAAGATCAGCCCCAGGCCGGACTGTCCCCTGTGCGGACAGCGCTGAGACCGGATTAAATCATCACTTCGATCACGCGATCAGGCGGGGTGTGCCCGTCGATAAACGTCTGCACGTTGATAATGACTTTCTCCCCCATGCTGAGCCGGCCTTCGATGGTCGCCGAACCGATATGCGGCAGGAGCACAACATTCTTCAGCTCAAGCAAGGTCGGATGGATTTGAGGCTCTTTTTCATAAACATCAAGTCCGGCCCCGGCAATGCGGCGCACCTTGAGCAATTCGGCCAGCGCAGCTTCATCAATCACTTCACCACGTGAAGTGTTCACCAGATAGGCATGGGGCTGCATCATCTCAAGCTTTTCACGACTGAGAAGATGATGGGTGGATTCGGTATGCGGGCAGTTGACCGAGATGATATCCATCCGGGCCATCATCTGACCGAGATCATCCCAGTGTGTTGCCTCAAGTTCCTGCTCGATCTCCGCATGAACCGGACGGCGGTTGTGATAATGGATCGACATGCCAAAACCGCGGGCCCGCCTTGCGATGGCCTGGCCGATTCGTCCCATACCGATAATGCCAAGCCTTTTGCCGTTGATACGGTGGCCGAGCATCCCTGTCGGCGCCCACCCTGTCCAGTTGCCTTCCCGAAGGAGCGCGTTTCCTTCCGCGATCCGGCGTGGCACGGAAAGGATCAGCGCGAGCGCCACATCGGCGGTATCTTCGGTGAGGACGCCGGGTGTGTTGGTGACAGTAATACCCGCCTCGCGCGCCGCTTTGAGATCAATATGGTCAACCCCTGTGCCGAAGGAAGCGATAAGCTTTAATCTGGAGCCCGCCGCCTTGATGATTTCTGCGTCTATGCGGTCCGTCACGGTCGGCACCAGAACTTCGGCCCGGCCGACAGCCTCTTTCATCTGCTCACGGCTGAACGGCACATCGCTGCTGTTAAGCTCGGCGCTGAACAGCTCCCGCATACGTGTTTCCACCGAATCGGGAAGTTTCCGGGTCAGGATAACATGAGGTTTGCTTGTCATGATTGCACTGCTCTCTTGACTGTTTGTCAGGAACCTGAATTCATCTGGTTTGATGCCATACGGCTACCATCACCATGCGCAAATGTCCACAATGAAACTCTGCCCTTCAGAATGCCTTTACGCGGGCAAGACGCCTATCACTTCAGGCAGATCAACCAGGGCTAGGCTTCTGATCAGATTATATGGTAGATTTCCAGCATGATGATGTCCCGCTTTCTTTTGGTTGTGATTGCCATGATTCTGTCGCTCAGTCTCGGTCTGGCGCAGGAAAACAGAATCTCTGTCCGCGGCTCTAATCTTGAAATTCCCCGCTTTGTCACGCTCAAAACCAATACGGTGAACATGCGCACAGGCCCGGGGCGTGAATACCCCATTCTGTGGGAATACAAACGACGCGGGCTGCCGCTCAAGGTCATCGCCGAATTTGACACCTGGCGGAAGGTCACGGACCACGAAGGCACCACGGGCTGGATGCATGTCAGCACCCTTTCGATCAAGAGGATAGCCCTGGTCAGGGACACCACGGCCAGGATACATGATAATCCTGAAGATCAGGCGCAGGTGCTTGCTGTCGCCGAACGCGGCGTCTTGCTTGAGATTGAACAATGCCAGCCCCAATGGTGCAGGATATCGGCCAGAAATGTTAAAGGATGGATTGCCCGCCCCTCGATATGGGGTGTTCTTGATGACGAAATTCTCGATTGAATTTCCACCGGCCCGCACCATCCCTGCCGTAAAGAAAAGATGATCACTCCGATCCGGTATCAGGCTGGTAAAGAATTTTAACGTTGCGGGATGGCCGGAATTACTTCAGCCGGATGACCACATCAATCCGCTCAATCTGCTGGCCGTCAGGGGCAGTCGGGACTTTCTTGAACTCAATCGCATCACCGGGAATATCAATGAGCGCATTGCTTTCAGAATCAAAGAAATGGTGGTGATGATCACGGTTGCTGTCAAAATAAGTCACGCTGTCGTCAAGTTTGATATCACGCAGGAGGCCAACTTCAGCAAACTGATTGAGGGTATTGTATATCGTGGCAAGAGACATGTTTTCTCCACGTGCTGCCACTTCACATCTGAGCTGTTCTGCCGTCACATGGCGGTGTCCCTGATCAAATAAAAGAGAGGAAAGAACAACACGCTGTCGTGTTGGTCTCAGATTATGTGCGCGAAGCAGATCGATGTAATTCTGTGTATTCATTAAAAAAGATCTCTTTAATTGGAATAATTATATGCTGATATGCTTATTTTGTAAAGGCGCAAGCCGTTGCTGACGGTGCAAAGTAATGGCTTTTCCTTCCCAGTCTGCTATGGTCAGGAAAACAGAGTATGTGGACAGATACATGACAGGTTTCACCAAAAAGAACAGCTACAGCTATGATGATCTGATTTCCTGCGCTAAAGGGGATATGTTTGGCCCGGGCAACCCGCAACTGCCCATGCCGCCCATGCTGATGATGGACCGCATCACCACCATCAACGATACCGGGGGCAGCGAAGGTAAAGGCGAGATCATCGCCGAATTCGACATCACCCCTGATAAATGGTTTTTCGACTGTCATTTCATCGGTGATCCGGTTATGCCCGGCTGCCTCGGGATGGATGGCCTGTGGCAACTGGTCGGGTTTTACCTCGGCTGGGCAGGCGGCACCGGCCGTGGACGCGCGCTGTCGGTGGGCGGGGTCAAATTCACCGGCCAGGTCCAGCCTTCGGCATCACTGGTCACGTTCAAACTCGACATCAAGAGACTGATCATGCGCAAACTGATCATGGGCATTGCCGATGGTTCGGTACTTTGCGATGGTGAAACTGTTTTTGAGGCAACAGATATCAGGGTAGGGCTTTTCAAGGACGACGCCTGAACAAACAAAAGGGTTATCTGAACCGCCTATTGTAAGTCATAAGAAGGAGGCAAACATGCGACGCGTTGCCATCACCGGTATAGGGATCACGTCATCAATTGGTAATTCCGCAGGAGAAGTCTCGGCATCGTTGCGTGCGGGAAAATCTGGCATTGTCTTTGCGCCGGATTACGCCGAACTCGGTTTCCGCTCCCAGATCCACGGAACCGTCAAGATGGACGTCGCTGAACATGTTGACCGCAAGCGGCTTCGCTTCATGGGTGAAGGTGCGGCCTATGCTGTCATCGCCATGGAACAGGCCATTGCTGATTCCGGCCTCACCCAGGCGGAAGTGTCAAACCCCCGAACAGGGCTGATCGCCGGATCCGGCGGGCCTTCCACCGCCAACATGCTCACCGCTTTCGACACCACCAGGGAAAAGGGGCCAAAACGCGTCGGCCCTTACATGGTGCCGCGATGCATGTCGTCAACCGTATCGGCGTGCATCGCCACCTTCTTTGAAATCAAGGGACTGAACTTTTCCATTTCATCGGCCTGTTCAACCAGCGCACATTGCATTTCAAGCGGCGCCGATGCCATACGCTTCGGCCAGCAGGATATTGTCTTTGCCGGTGGCGGGGAAGAACTGCACTGGACCCTTTCTGTGCTTTTCGATGCCATGGGGGCCATGTCGTCGCAGTATAACGACACACCTGAAAAGGCGTCCCGCCCGTATGATGCCAATCGCGACGGTTTTGTGATTGCCGGTGGCGGCGGCATGGTGGTGCTTGAAGATATGGACCGGGCCAAAGCCCGCGGCGCCAAGATCTACGCAGAAATCGTAGGCTATGGCGCAAATTCGGATGGCCATGACATGGTTGCCCCTTCGGGTGAAGGCGCGGAACGCTGCATGGAACTGGCGTTGGCCGGGTTCAGCGGTAATGGCCTTGATGTGCCGGTGGATTACATCAACGCCCATGGCACATCGACACCGGTCGGCGATATCAAGGAGCTTGAGGCGGTAAAGAACGTGTTCGGCAAGCGCGGATATCTGCCGCATGTGGCTTCAACCAAATCCCTGACCGGGCATTCGCTTGGTGCAACCGGGGTACAGGAGGCGATCTATACCCTCCTGATGATGCAGGAGGGCTTTATTGCCGGCAGCGCAAATATTGAAGATCCTGACCCGGGCATCGGTGATATTCCCATCCCCACCAGCAGCATTGACAAGGACATTACCCTTGCGCTCAGCAATTCCTTCGGCTTTGGCGGTACCAACGCAACCCTGGCGCTGATGAAGGTCACGGAATGAGCGGGATCCTGGCCGGAAAAAAGGGGCTGATCATGGGCGTTGCCAATGAACGCTCCATCGCCTGGGGAATTGCCAAAGCCGCCGCCGAACAGGGGGCTGAACTCGCCTTTACCTATCAGAACGAAACGCTGGCCAAACGTGTCCTGCCGCTGGCGGAAAGCACCGGCAGCAGCAAGACGATCATCTGTGATGTTGCTGAAGAGGGCGCCGCCGCCGCCGCCATCGATGCGCTCAGGCAAGACTGGAGCCAGCTTGATTTCGTCGTTCATGCGCTGGCATTCGCGGACAAGGCCGCGCTCCAGGGGGCATATATGAATGTCGGGCGCGAGGCCTTTATTTCCTCCATGCTGGTCTCGGCCTTCTCGTTTACGGAAATAGCCAAAGCCGCACGCCCGATGATGACCAATGGCGGCTCCCTTGTCACCCTTACCTATCTGGGCGCACAGCGCATCACCCCGAACTACAATGTCATGGGTGTGGCCAAAGCCGCGCTGGAAGCATCGGTCCGATATCTGGCTGTTGATCTCGGTGGTGACAATATCCGTGTCAACGCACTTTCGGCAGGACCTGTGAAAACACTGGCCGGTGCTGCTATTGGCGGTGCCCGTCATGTCTTCCGTCACGCCGAACATCACGCCCCCCTTGGCCGGAACCCGGATATGAATGAAGTCGGCCGTGCCGGGGTTTATCTCGTCTCACCTCTTTCATCCGGGGTGACGGGCGAAATCCATTTTGTCGACGGCGGATATCACCATATCGGCGTGCCAAGAGACGAATAAAACAAAAAAACGGGGCCCTGAAGCCCCGTTTTCCGTATCAGATAAATTGTTAAGGCTTATGCCTCAAGATCAGCACCGGTTTCCTGATCCACCCGCTTCATGGAAAGCTTGATCTTGCCGCGATCATCAAAGCCGATCACTTTGACTTTCACTTCATCACCTTCCTTGACAATATCGGTGGTTTTTTCAGTCCGGCCTTCCTGCAGCTCGGATATGTGAACGAGGCCGTCGCGGGCACCCATGAAATTCACAAAAGCACCGAAATCCACTGTCTTGACAACCTTGCCGGTATAGATGTGGTGGAGTTCAGGCTCGGCCACGATATCGTGGATCCGTTTATAGGCAGCTTCCCCCGATGCGGTATCGGAAGCGGCGATCTTGACGGTACCATCATCTTCGATATCGATTTTTGCGCCCGTGGTTTCACAAATCTCGCGGATGATCTTACCGCCGGGACCGATGATGTCACGGATCTTGTCTACCGGTATGGATATGGTGGTGATCTTCGGCGCGGTGTCGGCCAGCACTTCACGTGCCGTGGAGAGCGCCTTTTCCATTTCACCAAGAATGTGGATACGGCCATGTTTTGCCTGATCCAATGCCTGATCCATGATCTCACGGGTGATGGACGTGATCTTGATATCCATCTGCAGGGACGTGATCCCTTCCGATGTACCTGCGACCTTGAAATCCATATCCCCGAGATGATCTTCATCACCAAGGATATCTGAAAGAACGGCGAAATCATCACCTTCCTTGATCAGGCCCATGGCAATACCGGCAACGGGCCGGGACAACGGCACACCGGCATCCATCATCGCAAGAGATGTGCCGCAGACCGTCGCCATTGAGGAAGACCCGTTCGATTCGGTGATTTCGGAAACCACCCGCACCGTATAGGGAAACTCATCCTTGGATGGGCGGATCGGGTTGATTGCTCTCCAGGCAAGTTTGCCATGGCCTATCTCACGCCGGCCGGGGGAGCCCACCCGTCCCGCTTCCCCCACCGAATAGGGCGGGAAGTTGTAATGCAGCATGAAGGGATTGCGGTATTCACCTTCAAGGGCATCGATAATCTGCTCATCCTGACCTGTGCCCAGGGTGGCAACAACCAGCGCCTGAGTTTCACCACGGGTAAAGAGCGCCGAGCCGTGGGTGCGCGGAAGAACACCGACTTCCGCCACAATCGGACGCACGGTTTTGGTGTCACGTCCGTCGATGCGGGATCCTGTTTTCAGGATAGCGCCGCGGACGATATCCGCCTCAAGTGACTTGAAGATACTGCCGGCAAGCACCTGATCTGTTTCTTCGTCAAGTTTGGCCATGGCCGCCGCTTTTACTTCGGCAACCGCTGCCTGACGGCTGGTCTTATCAGCAATGCTGTAGGCTTTTTCGAGATCAGCGCTGAACCCGGAAAGTGTCTTGCTGATCATCTCCGCTTCGGCAGGCTCTTCCGGCAGGGGCCGCGGGTCCTTGGCGGCGGCTTCAGCCAGTTCGATAATGCCATTGATCACAGCCTGCATGTTGTCGTGGCCGAAATTCACGGCGCCGAGCATGTCCGCCTCAGACAGTTCCTGCGCTTCGGATTCCACCATCAGCACACCCTCACGTGTACCGGCAACCACCAGATCAAGCCGGCTTTCCTTCATTTCCTCAAAAGTCGGGTTGAGCACATAAGCGCCATCGATCATCCCGACACGGGCAGCCCCGATCGGGCCAAAGAAAGGAATGCCGGAAATGGTCAGCGCGGCAGAGGCCCCGACCAGGGCGACAATCCCCGGATCATTCTGCATATCATGCGACAACACGGTGCAGATGACCTGGGTTTCACATTTGAAAGATTTAGGGAAAAGCGGGCGTATCGGACGGTCAATAAGGCGGGATACCAGTGTTTCGTTCTCGCTCGGACGTCCTTCACGCTTGAAAAACCCGCCTGGAATCTTACCGGCGGCAAAAGTCTTTTCCTGATAATTCACGGTTAACGGGAAGAAATCCTGACCAGGCTTGGCTGTAGCCGCGGCAACCGCCGTACACAAGACCGTGGTCTCACCCATGGTCGCGAGAATGGCGCCATCGGCCTGGCGGGCAATGCGCCCGGTTTCAAGGGTAAGCTTTTTGCCGCCCCAGTCGATTTCTTTTTTAAATACCTGAAACATATGTCTCATTTCTCCTGCATACCGCTACAGCACCATTGCCGGAGCGGTGGCCCGAACATCCGGGCGTTTACGTCATCTTGTGGGGAGAGATTGGCCTCAGGCCGAACTGATCTTCAAAAAACCCCGGGTCATTCCCAGGTCAATACCGGCATATCCGGCATCCCTTAAAGTAATCCCATCAAGACTATGCTCCTAATAGGGGGCATAGCGCCAAATGTCAAGAAAGTTGAAATTGATGAAAACCGGACATTAAAAAAGAAAGCCGGTCCTCAGACCGGCTTTCGGTTACTATCTTCGCTGTTAGCGACGCAGGCCAAGCTTGGCGATAAGATCCTTATAGGCCTGCTCATCGCCACGCTTGATATAGTCAAGCAAATGGCGACGTTTGCCGACCATGGTCAGGAGTCCCCGGCGTGAGCCGAAATCCTTCTTGTGTGTTTTCATGTGTTCGGTCAGGTTAACGATCCGTTCGGTCAGAATAGCAACCTGAACGGCGGCACTGCCGCTGTCTTTGTCATTGGCGCCAAATTCGGCAATAAGTTCAGCTTTACGCTCGTTGGTAATCGACATCACGGTCTCCTTTCAAAAATCAGAGAAGATTAAAAACCCTCAAGGGTGATGCCGTCCCGCCCGTAACACGGATAATGGCAACAAGCGTGCCATTAAAAAGGGCAAGAGCCGTGACATCGTCCCCTTCAGGACCGGTCTCCGTCGTCAATGTGGCGGAGATCGTAATCTTCTGGCCGCAACGCAGCCGGTGGGCATCATTTTCGGTAATGGCAAGCGCCGGGATGTCGGCCAGCGCTGTCAGAACCGGATGCAAAGCTTCAAAAGCATCGGCACTATTGTCGATTTGTTCGAAAAAATCCAGTGAAATCGACTTGTCTTCGGAAAAAGGTCCCACCCGGGTTCGCCGTAGCTCGATAACATGGCCTTCGGTGCCAAGATGCTTTGCCAGATCACGGGCCAGTGCCCGGATATACGCCCCCTTGCCGGTGGTCACCCGGAAACTGGCTTCATCTGCCGATGCCCTGACCATTTCCAGCCTGTGGATATCCACCTTGCGTGGGCTGAGCTCCACTTCGACATCGGCGCGGGCCAGATCATAGGCCCGGCGTCCGTCTTTCTTGATCGCCGAATATCGTGGCGGCACCTGATCAATCCTGCCTGTAAACCGTGGTAGCGCCGCCCTGATCTGATCTTCATCCGGCCGTATATCGGAACGCGCAATCACATCACCTTCGCGGTCATCGGTATCGGTGGCCTGCCCCCATTTCACCGTAAAAAGATAATCCTTGCTTGCGTCCATGACATAGGGGATGGTCTTGGTCGCCTCACCAAGGGCAATGGGCAGAATACCGGTTGCCAGCGGATCAAGCGTGCCGGCATGACCTGCCTTGGCGGCATTAAAGGCACGTCGGACAATATTGACAGCTTTCGTCGACGGGACCGTCAGCCCTTTGTTGAGAATAACCCAGCCGTGGACAGCCTGTTTCGGGTACCCACGCCGCGGCGTATCATTCTCTTTCGTTGGCATTTGAATTCTCGCCAATCAACGCACTGATCCTGCTGGCTGTATCAAAACTGCTGTCAAGCTGGAAGCGAAGCTTCGGGGTACGGCGGATCGTCAGACGACGTGACAATTCGTGCTGAATTGTTTTCGAAATCCGGCCAAGAGCCTCCAGAACCCCGTCCGGGTCAACCCCGCCAAGAGGCATGACGTAAACCCTGGCATTGGCAAAATCCGGGCTGATCGAGACTTCGGACACCGTCACGGACACACCTTCAAGCTCCGGCTCATAGAAAGGGTGGCGCAGAAGAATATCCGAAATAACATGCCGGATTTCTTCACCCACCTTCAGCTGGCGCTGGGATTTGTCACCGCCCTTGCGGTCATTTCTGCTTTTCCGGTCACCCATAACACTATCCGAAAGCGGGGTATTCCTGTTCCTAGTTCAGGGTCCGCGCAATTTCGTGAACTTCAAAACATTCGACCACGTCGCCCTGTTGCAGATCACCGTAATTTTCAAAGGCCATGCCGCATTCCTGACCTTCACGCACTTCCTTGACCTCATCCTTGAAGCGCTTCAGCGTCTTGAGAGACCCTTCATGGATGACGACATTATCGCGCAAGAGGCGAACACTACAGCCACGTTTGATAACACCTTCGGTGACAAAACACCCGCCGATCTTACCAACCTTGGTGATGTTGAAGACCTCACGAATTTCGGCATATCCGATAAACTCTTCCTTGGTATCCGGCTCAAGCAGGCCTGTCATCGCCGCCCTTATCTCGTCAATGAGCTCATAAATGATGGAGTGATACCTGATTTCCACCCCATCACGTCGGGCCTGATCACGTGCCTGCGGGTTGGCACGGACATTAAAGGCAATAATCAGCGCCGATGATGCCGCCGCAAGACTGACATCCGATTCGCTGATAGCACCAACCCCTGTGGAAAGCATCCGTACCTTGACCTGTTCGGTGGCCAGTTTGTCTATCGCAACACGTATCGCTTCAAGCGATCCATGCACATCTGTCTTGATGACAACAGGAAGCTCCTGGGCTTCGCCGGCGGCAATGGCCGAAAGCATCTGTTCCACCGATCCCCGGGCACCAACAGCCGCATCCTTGGTCCGGATGACGCGCTGGCGGTATTCTGCCACTTCACGGGCACGTGCCTCGCTTTCAACCACGGTCAGAATATCACCCGCCATCGGCGTGCCATTCAGGCCGAGCACTTCAATAGCATCCCCGGGCCGGGCTTGCTTGACCTGTCGGCCCCGATCATCGTTAAGGGCACGGACACGACCTGTTTCCGCGCCGACAACAAAGATATCACCGACATTGAGCGTACCACGTGTCACCAGAAGGGATGCGACCGAACCCCGGCCGCGTTCCACCTTGGCTTCAATAACCGCCCCTTCGGCCGCCCGGTCAGGATTGGCCTTGAGTTCGAGAAGTTCTGCCTGAAGCATGATCGCTTCTTCGAGTTTGTCGAGGCCCATTTTTGTATGGGCGGAAACCTCAACACTGAGGACATCACCACCGAATTCCTCGGTGATAATCTCATGGCTGAGAAGCTCATTACGCACACGTTGCGGGTCAGCTTCGGGCTTGTCGCATTTGTTGATAGCGATGATCACCGGGCACTCCGCGGCCCGGGCATGATTGATGGCCTCGGTCGTCTGCTGCATCACGCCGTCATCCGCTGCCACAACCAGCACCACGATATCCGTGATATTGGCGCCGCGCATCCGCATTTCGGTAAAGGCTTCGTGACCCGGCGTATCGATGAAAGTGATCGTATTACCACTTGATGTATGAACCTGATAGGCACCGATATGCTGGGTAATGCCGCCGGACTCGCCTGCCGCGACATCGGTCTGCCGGATGGCATCGAGAATAGATGTCTTGCCGTGATCAACATGCCCCATGACCGTCACTACCGGTGGCCGGGGTTTCAATGTGGCAGGATCATCTTCTTCCCCGTCACTGGTGATATCGACATCAGCTTCGGAAACCCGGTTCGGCTTATGGCCGAGTTCGATCACGATAAGCTCAGCTGTTTCGGCGTCTATTGTCTGGGTTACGGTTGCCATGATCCCGAGCTTCATAAGCTCCTTGATCACATCAGCCGCACGTTCAGCCATCCGGTTGGACAATTCCTGCACGGTGATGGCTTCCGGAATAGTGACATCACGGACCTGTTTTACCTTGGGTTGCGCTTCCATGGAACGCATCCGGGCCTTTTCCCGCTCACGTGCCCGTCGCACCGATGCAAGTGAACGCTGGCGGGTGCTTTCGCCGCCATCCAGGGCCTCGGTGATGGTAATCTTGCCGCGTCGGCGCTGATCCTGCTCACCACGCCGGACATTGGTTTTCTTGGGCTGATCCGGAACTTCACGCTTACGGCTGGACGGACGCCCGGGGGATGCCGCCGCATCCGGGAAGGACGCCGGCTGAACCGGTGATGGGGACGTTTCTTTACGTCTTGCCATTTCTTCGGCGTGACGGCGGGTGTTTTCTTCGTTGCGTGATTCTTCTTCGGCCGCCACACGGCGCATTTCAGCAAGTTCACGCTCCCGGCGGGTTTCAGCCGGTTGAGAACCTGTATCCTCTACCACCACATCTTTGGGCTTTACCGTCGGGGTGGCTGGTACTTCTGCCTGTCGCTTCATGCCTTCCTGCAGGGCGCGGTTACGGGCCGCGCGTTCGGCTTCGGTCAGATTATCGGCAGCCTCTGCTCCGGCAGAAGATGGCGAGCTCGCTGCAGCCGGTTTGCGCGACGGTGCCGGACGAACACCAGGCTGCCGCTTGCGGACAACTTCCACCTGAACGGGCCTGGACGATGCCCGGCCTGACGTGCCACGTGGCGCGGCAGGTGCACTGCCTTCGGAAATCCCACCAAGGGTGAGCTTGCCACTTCCCAGGCTCAGCGTTTTCTTTTTGTCAGCCTCTTTGCTCATCCCGTACCCTTTCGGCCGTACTAAGTCGCTCGGATTGATAATTCCTTCAAATCATCAGTCTCAAGCCATGGTTTACAATGCCCGGGCATGTAAATGCAACCCATTGCACCATCTTGCCCTCAATCTTCACTCTCATTCTGCCGGAATCCGGCAAGCCGGCGGCAGGCAACCTCAATACGTTCGGCCTGCCCCCCCGGCTGGTCTCCCACCGCAACAAAAGCGATCGAATCCCGCCCGAATACCGACCCCAGTTCTTCACCGGCAAAGAAATCAACCCGCCAGTCATGGGGGATATCTCCGGCCAGTGCTCTGGCTTCACGCACCGAAGCATCGGTTGCCACCAAAAGCCCGCTGACGGCACCGGCGGCCCGTATTTTGCCGCCCCCGCCAACAACAAGCCCGCTCCGCCGCCCTATCGACAGAAGATCGAGGCAACGCTGCACAAGAAGCTGTTCAACCAGAACACAAAAATCCGTGTCTTCGGCTTTCGCCTCCAGCGCCCGCGCCAGCAATCCCTTCTCTTCAGCCACTCTGAGTGCTGAAGCCGTCGCCGTTACCCAGGCACCCCGTCCCGGCAGTTTTGCCGCCACATCCGGAACAATTCTGCCATCAGGCCCTGAGACAAACCGGATGAGCTGATCCGGTTCCAGCCGCGCCCCGGTTACGAGACATTTTCTCTCTTGAGCATGTCGGCTCAGGTTGCATCTCCCGTTTCAGTTCCGGCATCTTCATTCACCGCATCAGCATCCGGTGCCTGTTCCTCGTCTTCAAACCAATGGGCCCGCGCCGCCATGATAATATCACCGGCATGCTCTGTACTGGTCAGACCGAAACTGCCGAGATGCTCGACCAGTTCATCTGAATCAAGATCAGCCAGATCATCAAGGGTCAGGATGCCAGCTTGGGCTAGGGTAAGTATCATCGCCGGAGACAGATGTTCAAAATTCCTCAGATCATCAGCAACTTTCAGGTCCTTAAGCTCACTTTCGATGCGGACCGCTTCACGTTCGACGAAATCAATCGCCCGCTGGGAAAGTTCGGCGGCAATGGCTTCGTCAAAACCCTGAATGTTCATCAGTTCTTCGACAGGTGTTTCCGCAATGTCTTCGACCATCACAAAGCCTTCAGCTATCAGCAGATGCGCGATCACATCATCGATATCCAGGCTTTCCATGAAACGCTCTGACCTGTTCCGTGTTTCTTCCTGACGGCGTTCGGATTCCTGCGCTTCGGTCAGGATATCGATATACCAGCCGGTCAGTTGGGAGGCGAGACGGACATTCTGGCCGCGCCGGCCAATCGCAAGGCTGAGCTGATCGTCGGGCACGACCACTTCCATGCGGCCGGCATCCTCATCCATCACAACCTTTGACACCACCGCCGGAGCCAGCGCATTCACCGCAAAACTCACGGTATCTTCCGACCATGGGATAATCTCAATCTTTTCTCCCTGAAGCTCATTGACGACCGCCTGCACGCGGCTCCCCCGCATACCGACACAGGCGCCGACAGGGTCAATGCTGGGATCGTTGGAGAAAACCGCGATCTTGGCGCGGCTGCCCGCTTCACGGACAACGTTCTTGATCTCGATGATACCATCATAGATTTCCGGCACTTCCTGTGTAAACAACTGGGCCATAAACTGGTTGTCCGCCCGTGACAGGAAGATCTGCGGGCCACGAACCTCTTCGCGCACATCCTTGATATAGGCGCGGACGCGATCACCCTGTCGTAGCAATTCGCGCGGGATCATCTCCTCACGCCGGATCACTCCCTCCGCACGACCGAGATCAACCGAAATGGAATAGCTTTCCGCCCGCTTGATCGTGCCGACAACGATTTCACCAACCCTGTCTTTATATTCTTCGTACTGCCGGGCACGCTCAGCATCACGCACGCGCTGCGAGATGACCTGTTTTGCTGTCTGGGCCGCGATACGGCCGAATTCCAGCGGCGGCAGAGGCTCACGGATAAAATCCCCGAGACCGAGATTTGCATCCAGTTTCTGCGCTTCGGCGAGCAGGATCTGACAGGCCTCGTCTTCAACTTCTTCGACCACTTCGGTCACACGCTCAAGACTGATCGCGCCGGATTTGCGATCAATATGCGCCCGGATATCACGATCCTGTCCGTAGCGGGACCGCCCGGCTTTCTGGATCGCCTGCTCCATGGCAATGATCACTTCCTCGCGGTCAATTGATTTTTCGCGCGCAACAATGTCCGCGACCTGAATAAGTTCAGCGCCTGGTACCGTTGACGTGTCCATAATACTAGCCTTTCTTTTTAGCCTTCACGGGTTGAAGAAACCATTCTGTTGGGTCGAGCTTGGCGGTATCAATCATCTCAAAAGGGAGACTGACCGGCCCGTAGCCTGTTTCAAGTTCCACCTGACCATCGCCGGTTATACCATTGATCCGTCCATTGAACCGGCGGCGGCCTTCGATCAGCGATTTCATCGAGATCCTGGCCAGTTCACCGGCAAAACGGGTGTAATCTTCAGGACGGACAAGCGGCCGGGACAGGCCGGGTGAAGACACTTCCAGCTGGTAGCCTGATTTGATCGGATCCTCGACATCCAGCACCGCCGAAACACCGCGGGAGATCTTGGCGCAGTCTTCGACCGTCATCTCAAGACTATCATCAAGAGGTTCCGCCATGATCTGCAGGGTGCCGCTGGAAAACATCACGCGCACAAGGCGGAATGACATCGCATCCAGCACCGGCTCAATCATGGCCGCTATTTTTTCTTCAAGCAGCATTCATCCGCCCAATAAAAAAGTGGGCCTTTTGAGCCCACCGCCGATTGACAGTATGTGCCGTCTTTATACGAAGTTTTTCTTATCGTGGCAAGTGCTAAGGATTGCGCCTGTATTCAAACCAGGATGAGACCCGGCCTGCCCTGTCTGCTTTGGCCATATACCGGGTTCCGGGCCAACCGGATGGCGGCGTCCTCCAGTCTTCGGCTGTTTGGGCCAGCCAGTCAAAATCCCGGCAGTGAGACATGTGTTCAAGCATCCAGGTCTTGGCGGTCGGCTCATCGCTGGCAAGCAGAAGAGTGCCGCCCGGCCGGATGAGACGTGCCAGTTCAGCAAGAAGTTCCGGCTGAACAATGCGTCGGTCCTGATGCCGCTTCTTCGGCCAGGGATCAGGAAAAAGAATGAACACACCGGCAAGGGATGAAGGCGTGAATGCCGGCAGCAGAAGACGCACATCTTCAGGCCAGATCCGGATATTCTGAAGCCCCCTTGCCAGAATATGTTTCGACAAGGACGCAACGCCGTTGATGAAAGGCTCCGCGCCGATAAAGCCTGCGGCGGGCATTTCCTCAGCCCGTGCCGCCAGATGCTCACCACCCCCGAAACCGATTTCAAGGAAAACATCCGCAACTTCCCCGTCAAAAAGAGATTGGGGCTCGAGGCTGGCAGCTTTCGCGGCAAGCTTCTCGCTGATCTGCCATTTTTCAAGACCACGTTGCAGGTTTTCCGCCTGGGCAGGGCGAAGCCGACGCCCATGGCGCCGGCCATAGAATATCAGCCGGTCCTTGAGGGGATCAATACGTGTCATCTTCCCGTATCAGACAGCTTTTTTCAGCGCATCCATCAGATCAAGCGCCTCCCATGAGAACGTCCCGGGCCCGGCCTCGCCCGCGGTCCGGCCAAAATGGCCATAGGCTGCGGATGACTTGTAGATAGGCGCACTCAGCCCGAGCGTCTCGCGGATACCACGCGGGGTGAGATCCATCACCTTGGGTATGATTTCCGCAAGCCGGGTGTCTTCAATCTCACCGGTCCCGTCGGTATTGACATAGACCGACAACGGATAGGCAACGCCGATAGCATAGGAAACCTGTATCGTGCACCGCGCCGCCAGACCTGCGGCAACGATATTCTTGGCCACGTAACGGGCGGCATAAGCGGCCGAACGGTCTACCTTTGTCGGATCCTTGCCGCTGAACGCCCCGCCGCCATGGGGCGCCGCGCCGCCATAAGTATCCACGATGATCTTGCGTCCTGTCAGCCCGGCATCGCCATCAGGTCCGCCGATGACAAAATTTCCCGTCGGGTTGACATAGAATTTCTCCTCATCACACATCCAGCCATCGGGCAGAATCGCAAGCACGTGCTCACGAACCAGTTCACGCACCTGATCCTGGCTGGCATCCTTGTGGTGCTGGGTGGAAACAACCACGCTTTCAGCCCGGACCGGCTTACCGTTTTCATAAACACAGGTGATCTGTGATTTGCTGTCCGGGCCAAAGATATCCGCAGTCCCGGCATGGCGCGCATCAGCCATGGATTTGAGGATCTGGTGCGAGAAATGTATCGGGGCCGGCATCAGCACATCGGTCTCACGGCAGGCGAACCCGAACATGATCCCCTGGTCTCCTGCCCCTTCATCCTTATTGCCTGAACTGTCAACTCCCTGGGCAATATCGGCGGACTGTTCGTGCAGATGGCACGCCACATCCATATTCTTCCAGTGAAATCCGTCCTGCTCATATCCGATGGATCTGACCGCCTGGCGTGCAGTTTCAATGATTTCTTCCGGCGTCACTTCTTCAGGACACCGTATCTCACCTGCCAGAACAGTGCGGTTGGTCGTCGTCAGCGTCTCGCAAGCCACACGACTTTCGTTGAATTTGCCGAGAAGCAAATCAACCACTTCATCGGATATACGGTCACAGACTTTATCAGGATGGCCTTCGGAAACAGATTCGCTGGTGAAAAGATAACTCATGGGGATACCTTATTTAGTTGATTGAATGAAACTACATCCTTCGTTCCGAACGCGTCAAGATCGATGATGCCATCGCCCAAAAACCCATGGCCATCAGCATCAGCCACCAGATCAGATCACCATGGCGGCGATAGAATGTATCAAGCGCACCCCCTAAAGCCACATCCCTCATCCCGGCCTGACCGAATGCGATCTGATCCGTAATGCGGCCATGACTGTCGATACCGGCGCTGATACCAGTATTTGCAACCCTCAGGACAGGCAAGCCAAGTTCAGCCGCACGCAGCCTTGCCATGGCCAGATGCTGACGTGGCCCGATCGTGTCGCCAAACCAGGCATCGTTGGTGATATTAACCAGCACATCCGCCCCTGTTTTCAACACCGTCTTCCGGACAAGAGCCGGGAAGATGATCTCATAACAAATCAGCGGCGCAAGGGTGACCTCAGCCCCGTCTGTCCCGTGGCGGACAGAAAATCCCGCGGGCCCTTCACCTGAAGAAAAATCAATCGGCCCGGCAATGGCTTCAACGAACGGCAGCACACCCCGCCCGGGAGCATATTCGCCAAAGGGAACAAGATGGGTTTTACTGTAGCTTGCCGTTACGCGTCCTTCCGGATCGGCCAGAACAGCCGTGTTGAAAAGACGAAATCCATCCTCTGTCTTCAGGCTCAATACCCCGGTCAGGACAGGCGACACCTGGTCTGATGACGCCGCTATTGCCGCGCGGAAGGCATCGCCCTCACGTTCGATCATTCCGGCAAACGCCGATTCCGGCCAGATAATCACGTCAGGTGATGGCGCAGATGTATCTGCCGACAAAAGGGCAAGGCGCCGGAGATGCCCGGGTCTTTTTTCCTTAATCCATTTATCCCCCTGGGGAATATTTGGCTGAACAAGACGCGCCGTCATGCCGGTGGCACGGGTTGTGCCGGCAGGGGTGTTGTGGTGAAAAAAGCCAAGGCCGACAAAACCCGTAAGCAGTATCACCGCCAGTCCGGCAGATATGTGCTGGCGATATCTGATCAGCGCCGGCATCATCGCAAAAAGCACCGCCAGCAACGTCGCGCCCCAGATACCGGTATAGGCTACGATACCCAGAACGCGGTCATCCGTCAGCACGATCATCCCCGGGGTATTCCAGGGAAACCCGCTCAACACTACCCCTCTTATATATTCCGCCACCGGCAAGAAAACGATGAGCATCAGGATGCGGGTGGGCGCGTGCCTGGATACGCGCCATGCCAGCATAAAGGCCGCCGCCCAGAACACCCCCAGGAGAAGCGGCAACCCTGCCGCGGCAAAGGGGATCAGAAACACATGCCCGCCACCTGATGTGATGAAGGCAACACTGACCCAGGACAGGGAGAGCAGAAACCAGCCAAAACCTGTTGCCCATCCAAGGAAAAATGCCTCACGTCCACGCCCGGCCGAAGCCATGCCCAGCGCGGGCAGGGAGAGCGCACATATCAACACAGTAAAGTTGAGAGGCGGCAGACTTGCGCTGGCAAGAATTCCCGAAAAGAGGGCCAGTGCCAGACGCCAGCCCCGGGCGGAGATATACTCAGCCTTCACCGGCAAGGCCACGTCGGTCATCCGATTGAGAAGAGCTGAACCTTTCAAGCCCGCAGATCCGCAACAGGCTTACGTGACGCGGGTTACTCTCAAGGATTTCAAATTCAAGCCCGGCCGGATGACGAATGATTTCCCCCCGCCCGGGGACTCTTCCGGCAAGAGAAATGACCAGCCCGCCGATAGTGTCAATCTCATCCCTGTCCTCGTCATCAAGAAGGGGGCAGGTCATCTCTTCCAGCGTGCCGATTTCAACCCTCGCCTCTGCTGTCGCCGACCCATCGCCGTTGATATCAAAAAGCGGCGTGGTGTCTTCGTCATGTTCATCGTTGATTTCACCGACAATCTCTTCCACCAGATCCTCAATCGTGATCAGCCCGTCCGTGCCCCCATATTCATCAACCACCAGGGCCAGATGAAGTCGTTTAAGTCGCATTTCCTGCAACAGATCAAGTGTGCGTATCGTCGGCGAGATGAAGATTGGCTGGCGCAACATGGACGGAATATCCGGCACTTTGTCTTCGTGCATGCATCTGGCGACATCCTTGATATGCAGAATGCCGAGAACGTTATCAAGACTGCCCCTTGTTACCGGCACACGGGAATGATTGGCTTCGACAATCGTCCTGAAGATATTTTCAATGCCATCGTCGATATCGACAAAGACGATATCGGCCCGCGGCACCATGACGTCGGTTGCCGTAATATCACGCAGACCAAGAATGTTTTTCAGCAACATGCTTTCATGGCTGTCGAAAGACACGGTCTCACGGATGGATTCTTCCAGCAATTCGGCAAGCTGATCTCGTGCCAGTGCAGGCGGGTTTCCGGGAAGAGACCCCAGCACAACGGATTTGAGCTTCTGGAACGTATTCATGCTTCAGCTTTCTCAAGTAACGTGTAGGGGTTTGCCACACCCTGCCGGGCGAGTATGGCCACTTCATGGCCTTCCATGAGGTTTGCGTCCTCGTCGTTCTCATGGTCATGGCCGATGAGGTGAAGGACCCCGTGGACAATAAGATGAAGACCGTGATGTTCCATGGAAATGCCCGCATCTGAAGCTTCCCGGGCCATCACGCCAAAGGCCATGGCGATATCACCCAGATAGGTGTCGTCATGATCAGGAAAAGACAGCACATTTGTGGGCCTGTCCTTGCCGCGATGTTCCGCGTTAAGCGAAGCCAGGGTGTCATCATCCGTCAGCAGTATCGTCATTTCCGCCCGGGTGATCCCGGCTGTTGCCAGCGCATCACGCAGGGCTGATCCGACCATGTTCCTGAAAGACGGGGTGAAGAGATCGCCCCACCGGGGGTCATCGCAAATGAATTCAGCCACAAGGCCCAATTCATCCTCAATCAGATAGACCGGACTCTCGGGTTCTTCCGGGGGGATATCAAGATCTGGCGGATGGGTAGATGTCATGCCTTGGTGTCACGTGTTTCATAAGCGTTCAGTATACGGGCCACCACCGGGTGACGCACCACATCAGTGCCCTTCAGTCGAATGATCCCGATCCCTTCCACATTGTCAAGGATCGAGACGGCATCTTCAAGTCCGGATTTCTGTCCGGATGGCAGGTCCACCTGGCTGAGATCACCGGTGATGACCATGCGCGAATCATCGCCGAGCCGCGTCAGCACCATTTTCATCTGCACCGGCGTCGTGTTCTGGGCTTCATCGATAATGACGTAGGACTGGGCCAGCGTCCGCCCCCGCATAAACGCAAGAGGGGCAATTTCGATCTGCCCTGACGCCAGCATCCGGTCAACTTTCTCCGCCGGCATCATATCGTAGAGCGCATCATACAAGGGCCGCAGATACGGATCGACCTTGTCTTTCATATCACCGGGCAGGAAGCCGAGCCTTTCCCCCGCCTCAACCGCGGGGCGGGATAAAACGATCCGCTCCACCTGCCTTGACTTCAGCGCGGCCACAGCCTTTGCCACGGCCAGATAAGTCTTGCCTGTACCGGCAGGGCCGATACCAAAAACAACATCATGGCGGGTCAGGGCATCGATATAGGTCTTCTGTCCGGCGGATTTGGCGGTGACGGATTTACGCCATGTCTCAATCGCGCCGTCACCTTTGGCAAAAGCGGAAATATCCGGCTTGCCGTCGCCCTTGGCCCAGCGCAGGGCATCTTTTACCATGGCAGAAGAAAGATCACCCTGGGGGTCCCGGTCATTGGCTATGCGCTGATACAAGGCCTCAATCGTGTCCCTTGCGGTAACCGCGTTATCCTGACTGCCCGTGATCTGGATGATATTGCCGAAACTGTCGAGGCTGACGTCAAGCGCCTGTTCAATCTGCGCCAGATTGCTGTTGTGATGCCCATAGAGGAGAGGAAGGAATTCATTATTGTCGAATTCGATTTTGATGCTGTGGCTTTTTTTCTGCCTCACGCTGTTTTCATCTCCACACTGTTGCTGTCCACCGGCTCTCCGGCAAGGCTGTTCTGGTGTGCGCCGACAATCCGTAGAGGTATTATAGCACCAATTTCACCGGATGTGGCAGGGAAATGCACAGCCTGCATCCATGGGCTGCGTCCGGCTTTCTGTCCGTCACGGCTGGCCGGACGTTCGATCAGCACATCCATCACCGTGCCCAGTTTTTCCATATTGAACGCCAGTTGCTGGGCAGAGACAAGCTGTTGCAAACTTGCCAGACGTTCGGCTTTGACCGTTTCATCGATCTGGTTTTCATCGGTGGACGCAGGTGTTCCGGGGCGCGGCGAATATTTGAAGGAATACGCCGAAGCATAGCCGATTTCAGCGATAAGGTTGATGGTATCGGCAAAATCCCGGTCCGTCTCCCCGGGAAAACCGACAATAAAATCACCGCTGAGGGCCATATCCGGCCGCACCTCACGCAGACGGTCGATGATCCGCCGATAGTCGTCGCGGGTATGGTGACGGTTCATCGCCGCCAGAATACGATCCGATCCGGACTGAACAGGAAGATGCAGATACGGCATCAGCTGGGGAATATCCGCATGGGCTGAGATCAGCTCATCATCCATGTCACGGGGATGCGAAGTGGTGTAGCGCAACCTTTTCAGCCCGTCGATTTCCGCTAATGCACGGAGGAGACGGGCGAAATTCCACTCTCCCCCATCCGGGGACTGCCCGCGCCAGGCATTTACGTTCTGACCAAGAAGGCTAAGCTCAACACTGCCGGCCCCGACCAGACGGCGGGCCTCTTCAAGAATGCTGGCAGCAGGCCGGGAGTATTCCGCACCACGGGTATAGGGAACAACGCAGAATGTGCAGAATTTATCGCAACCTTCCTGTATGGACAGAAACGCTGCCGGTCCGCGTGGTGTGTGTTCTTCGGGCAGAAAATCAAATTTGTCCTCAACCGGGAAATCGGTGTCAATGCGGGCGTTGCGTGCCGCCGGATCAATCTCTGTTACCAGTGCCGGCAGACGGTGATAGGCTTGCGGGCCGACCACCACATCAACCCAGGGCGCCCGACGGCTGATTTCCTGACCTTCGGCCTGGGCAACACATCCCGCGACCGCTATCGTGGCATTGTGGCCATCACGGCGACGCGCCTCTTTCCATTTCCGCAGACGGCCGAGTTCGGAGAAAACCTTCTCTGATGCTTTTTCACGAATATGGCAGGTATTGATAATGACCATATCCGCATCATCCGCGTCCGATGAAGGGCTGTAGCCAAGCGGTGCCAGAACATCTGCCATACGATCCGAGTCGTAGACATTCATCTGGCAGCCATAGGTTTTGATGAACAGTTTCTTGGTCATGCCTATCCCTTAATCATCACCCCCTGGGGTGTCAAGCCGCATCAGGATCGCATCCACCCTTCCGCCCTGCCTTTTATAATAGCCGCGACGTCTGCCCGCCCCGGCAAATCCGGCCCGTTCATAAAGCCTGATCGCGGTGATATTGTCCTCTGCCACATCAAGCCTGCATCCCGAAGGACAGTGAAGATGGAGAAACTTTTCAAGAAGGGCCATGCCGATGCCCTGCCGACGATAGGCCGTATCAACGGTTATCTGAATAATTTCGCCCTCTCCGTCAACAACCCAGCCAAGGATAAAGCCAGCAGCTCTGTCTTCAGCACGGGCCATCACCCCTTTGAGTTGAGGTTTTTCAAGCAAGGCCTGCGCCTGGGAAATCGTCATGTCATCATCAAGGTCCGCCAGGACGGGCGCATCTTTGCGAACGAGTGGCCGCAGGGTTATCATTCGGCCTTTTCTTTCCCTGCTGATCCCGCTGTCGCCCCGCCTTTAGGGCCGAGAATAGGCGGCGCGAGATAGAGTGGTTCAAGCCGCAAATCCGATAAAGTGAGATCTGTCATACCGGTAAAAAACCGGAGCAGATGGCTGGCATTAGCCTCGGCCTGAAGGAAGGCAGATGCCGCCAGCCCGTTTTTTTCAAGCATCAGCGCGGTCGCCTCCGCTTCATGCCCGATAATGATCCAGTCCTCAGCGAAACGGGCGAGATGGTCAGCAATATCTTCGCCCGAAAGATCAGCTATCGGGCCCAGAGATGACCCGTCCGGCCGAAAGCCTGCAACAAAACATGAGCGGCGGCGGGTATCTCCCAGCGCTGCTATGTGTTTTCTCCCGTCAGCCGCATGTGCCGCCAGCGCATCGAGCGAGCCAAGCCCGTATCCCGGAACATCAAGGGCAAGAGCCAGGCCTTTCGCCGCTGACAGCGCAACACGAATGCCGGTAAAGGAGCCGGGGCCACGCCCCGCAAGCACGGCATCAAGATCACGCCGGTCTATGTCTGCTGAAGCAAGCGCTTTTTTTGCCAGAGGCAGGAGCCAGGCCGCATGTCCGTGATCAGCGGCATGTTCCGTCATGGCCAGGATTTCACCTTTATGCATCACCGCAGCCGAGGCCAGCCCCGCACTGCATTCAAGAGCCAACAGCGTGGCTGCCACAGGTGCTTTTTTCAACATATACGAAGTGATATCTGCCATCTGCCCTTAATGCTCAATTGCCTTCATCCCATGGGTACTGGTATAACGGACATTGTCGAAAAGGGGAATGAGCGATGAAGTTTTGCCGGCAAATTCTGTTGTGCTTCATATTTCTGACCGCTGGACTGGCGCATGCCGCCGACCATGCTTCGGTCATCATGTATCACCGGTTTGGTGAAACAGGTTTGCCTTCAACCAACACCACGCTGGAACAGTTTGATGCGCATCTTGAAGAGTTGGCAACAGGCGGCTACACGGTGATGCCGCTGATTGAAATTACCCGGCATATCCTCGACGGCACCCCGCTTCCGGACCGTGCCGTCGCCATTACCGTCGATGATGCTTTCCTGTCCTTTTATGAGAACGCCTTCCCCCGTCTTCAGCGTTACGGATTTCCTGTCACGGTCTTTGTTGCAACCAGTGCGATTGACCGGGGCCTTAAAGGTTATGCCAGCTGGGATCAGCTCCGGGAGATGCAGGCCGCTGGTGTGTATTTCGGCAGCCAGACGCATACCCATCCGCATATGCATATGATCGAGCTTGACGCCGCCCGTCAGGAGATTGAGACATCCAACGCAAGGTTTATCGAAGAGCTGGGGCTTCGGCCCCAGCTTTTGGCCTATCCTTACGGGGAATACACGCCGGAAGTTCGAGACCTGATCAAATCTATGGGATTTATGGCTGCCTTCGGCCAGCATTCGGGCATCATGCACAAGTCCGTCCATCCTTATGAATTTCCCCGTTTTGCCTTCAACGAGGATTACGGTGATTTAAACCGGCTGAAACTGGCGATCAACGCCCTGCCTATCCCGGCATCTGATGTAACACCTGAAAGCATGGTGCTGGAGGAAAACCCGCCTCTTGGCGGATTTACCGTGGCAGAGGGGGTGGAACCGCTCAGTCGTCTTTCCTGTTTTGCAAGCCAGATGGGAAAAGTAGAGACCATCATCCTTGGCCGCCGGGTGGAAATACGTCTTCCTCAGCCGATCACCGGAAATCGCGGGCGGATCAACTGCACCATGCCGTATATCGATAACGGGCAGGATACCGGCCGCTGGCGCTGGCTCGGGCGTCAGTTTCTTCCCTGATGATCATTCGACGTCAAGAACAGCATGATCATATATCCACAGATCATTGCTGGCGATGATCAGCCGTAACGTCTCAATATATTTCTCGCCCTCTTCGGAATATGGATGCAGACCAGAAATAAGGTCGTCAATTTCATCCGGGGTTGGCGGGGTGCTGATCTCAAGACGTATTTTGCGAAAATCTGAATAGGCGTAATGCGTATTCAGGTTATGAATATAGGCACGGACTGAATCAAAAAGAGTGGGGAAAGATCGGACCACCGCATTCTCGTATCTTGGCTCTTCCGGCCTGATGCCGGCATCAAGCGACCAGGCCCATTGACCAAAAAGCGCGTTGCCCTCCATAACAAAACGTGAGGTACCCCAGCCGGATTCCACCGCCGCCTGGGCAAGGGCAAGAGAAACCGGCACCGGCCTGACCCTTTTTAACAGAACCCGGGCAATGGTATCATCATCCCTCCCAGCCACTTTGATGCCGTAAAGTTCAGCCCATTTTTCCAGCAGCTCAAAATCATTGTCCGCAATCGTTTGCCGTATCAGTTTCTGACGTTGCCTGACATCTTCATTTGCCTTCAGTATCAGAGGCAACATATAGCGGATAAACCTGTCTTTACGCTCATTGCTGTCAAGAGAAGACAGATCAGGAAGCTGCTGAAAATACACCGGTGCAACACGAATTTCTGTCCCTGAGGCCGGCGCCAAATCTTTATCCGGACGTCCTGTTTCGGCCTCAACCGGAGGATTTAACCGTGTACTCTTTTCAGCTAGATCAAAATCCTTGTTGGGATTGACCCAATGCAATTCCGGCTTTGGTGCCAGCATGTTTTCAAGCTGTGCCTGCCTGTCCTGTGGAGAGATCGTTTCACCATCATTGAGCGATGGCGGTTTGACGCCGATAATACCGATAATTAGAAATTTAACCCCAATCAGGCCAAGGGCAGACAGAACAAGAAAACGATGCAGACCAGAGTTAGGGCGATGTGCCATCTGAGATCAGATCCGTTGCTTAGCCGTTGTCAGCGCGCACTTCCTGAACTTCGGGGATATAATGACGGAGCATGTTTTCAATGCCCATCTTAAGGGTGGCCGTCGAGCTTGGACAGCCCTGGCATGCACCCCGCATATAGAGCGTCACGATGCCTTCATCGAAGGATTTAAAGACGATATCTCCACCATCCATGGCCACAGCAGGCCGCACGCGTGTATCAAGCAGATGCTTGATCTGCTTGACGGTGTCATTGTCATCACTGTCGTCTTCTGTTTCTTCATCGGCTTCCATCACCGGAAGGCCGCTGGCGTAATGCTCCATGATCGCGGCCAGAACACCAGGTTTAATGGTAAACCATTCGCGGCTGTCATCCTTGGTTATGGAAACAAAATCACTGCCGAGAAAAACACCTGTGACACCATCCACACCAAAAAGGCGGCGGCCAAGGGGTGAGTTGCCGGCATCGTCTATCGATTCGAAATGAGCTGTACCCTTTGCCATGACTTCAACACCGGGAATGAACTTAAGTGTTGCTGGATTCGGGGTGTCTTCCGTCTGAATAAACATCTCGGCATCTCCGGGTTGAACTTAGAAATAATATAAGGTCAGTGCCCGGGGAATACAACCGCCACCACAAGCTTTTTGGGCAGATCTAGCCGAGGCTTTTGCCGAGAAACCCTGTCAGGCGGCGGATATCCGCCATGATTGGTGCTGAAATCGCATGGGCACGTTCTGCGCCATCGGCCAGAATCTGATCGATATGATCAGTATCATCCATCAGGGCCTGCATCCGGCTGGTGATCGGTTCAAGCTGGCTGATGGCAAGGTCCGCAAGCGCCGGCTTGAACACGCCGAACCCCTGGCCGCCGAATTCCGTGAGCACATCCGCCTCATCCCTGTTGGCAAGGGCGGCATAGATAGCTACCAGATTCTGCGCTTCCGGACGATTTTCAAGGCCTTCGACCTCCGATGGCAGAGGTTCCGGATCAGTTTTCGCTTTGCGGATCTTTGCCATGATCGCATCCGCATCATCAAAGAGCGTGATCCGTGAATATTCCGACGGGTCCGATTTGCTCATTTTTGCACTGCCATCCCTGAGGCTCATCACCCGGGTGGCGGTACCGAGGATCTGCGGCTCAGGAAGCGGGAAGAAATCCTCACCAAACATGGCATTGAAGGCCTGGGCAATATCCCGGGTCAGTTCAAGATGCTGTTTCTGATCATCACCGACAGGCACATGGGTGGCCTTATAGGCAAGAATGTCCGCTGCCATCAACGTCGGATAGGCGTAGAGGCCGACCGTTGCGTTTTCCCTGTTCTTGCCGGCTTTTTCCTTGAACTGTGTCATCCGGTTAAGCCAACCGAGGCGGGCCACGCAATTGAAGATCCAGGCCAGTTCCGCATGCTGGGGAACACAAGACTGATTGAAGAGAACAGATTTTTCCGCATCGATCCCGGCGGCAAGAAGCGCGGCCGCAACCTCCCTTGTATTTGCCATCAGAGTAGCAGGGTCCTGCGGCACGGTGATGGCATGCAGGTCCACCACGCAATAAATGCATTCAAAACTTTCCTGCAGGCTGACCCAGTTGCGGATTGCCCCGAGGTAATTGCCAAGATGCAGATTGCCTGTTGGCTGAACACCTGAAAAAATTCTTCTCGTCATGGAAAGAATATACCCTATAAAATTACCCTTGCCTTTATTCCCTGCCGCGGCGGATGGGTCAAGCCCTGCTTTCTTCCTTTCCGAAGGGAAGCACACCGGCAAGCCAGGCAAGCCCGAAATAGACAACACCCCCGGTCAGCACCAGCACAGCAAGGCCAAGGGTACGGCCAAAGGGCATCACGGAGAGCGGTTCCGACAGATAGAACCTGGCAAGGATGATCACACAAGCCATGGCAAGGCTGATGAAGACAATCCTGCCAAGACCACTGAAAGAATTCATCTCAAGGCGGCCACGCCGGATCAAGATCAACCCCATCACCAGAACCGAAACCCAGCTGGCCAGTGACGTTGCCAGCGCAAGGCCCGCGACGCCAAGTACCTGCATCAGCATAATGCTGGCCACTAGATTGATCCCGATTGTCCCGAATGAAATTTTCAGAGGTGTCTTCGGGTCATGCGCCGCGTAGAAAGCCGGCTGAAAGATTTTTGCCAGAATGAAAGCAGGTATGCCCAACCCGTAGGCGACAAGCACCCCGGCGACCGGTGTTATCCGGGCCGGATCAAACGCACCATAGGCAAAAAGCCCGCCGATGATCTCTTCGGCAAGACAGATCGCCCCTGCCATGGCCGGGAGGGCAAAAAACATCCCCAGGGTGATGGCCTTGCCCATGGAAAGGACAACAGATTCCTTATCCCCCGCCGCCTCATAACGCGACAGTTGCGGCAACAGCGCTGTTCCGAGGGCAATGCCAATAATGCCGAGCGGGAGCTGGGCTATCCGGTCAGCGAAATACAGCGCTGAAATCGCCCCGATGGGCAGAAGAGACGCAAGGATCGTATCTACCAGCAGATTGATCTGCATACCGCCGGCACCAATCGCGGCAGAAAGGAAGGATTTCCACATTCTGCGCCCCGCTTCGCTGATGCGCGGGAACAGGATCCAGCGTGGCACCCGGTCAACCCTAATCAGCATCCGCCGGAGCAACAGCATCTGCAGAAGGCCTGCCAAGGGCACGGCGACGGCTACCGGCACCGCACCAACCCCGGCAAGAAGACCGGCGATGACCGCCCCTGCCATCAGCACAAGATTAAGCAGTACCGGTGCCGCCGCACCGCCGAAAAAATGATTGCCGGCATTGGTAATCGCCGCCCAGAGAGCCACCAGCGATATCATGGGCAGATAGGGCATGGTGATTCTTGCCAGCATGACCGCGGTTTCAAACCGCCCTCCTTCATCGGAAAAACCGGGCGCCAGGAACGTGATCACGAACGGCATCGCCAGCTCCATCACGATGGTGATGAGCACAAGCGCCCACAGAAGAGTGATCTGGATTTCTTCGGCAAGACGCCTCGCGGCATCCGGACTTTCTTTTTCGGCTTTGGCATAGGCGGGAAGAAAGGCGTTGGTCATCGCGCCTTCCGCTGTCATCCGGCGAAACAGATTGGGGAGTTTGAAAGCGACAAAAAACGCATCCGCCACGGGGCCACCGCCCAGCACAATCGCGAGAAGAATATCTCTTCCGAAACCCAGCACGCGGCTCAATGCCGTCAGCCCGCCGATCTGGCGGACAGCACCAAAAAGGCTGCGCCCTCCCGTCATGCGGCCACCTGATTGGCCGGATCACTCGTCCTCAGAACGTCGAGCAGTGCCTGCTGAACGGCCTTAAGCCGGGTTTCTGAGGTGATTTTCAGCCCGAACCCGTCCTTGACATAGAACACATCCACCACCCGGTCACCATAGGTTGATACGCTGGCGGTCTGGATCTGCAGGCCCATATCGGCGATCTTCCGCGTCACCTTGTAGAGAAGCCCCGGGGCATCCTTGCCATTGATTTCAATCACCGTATGGTTTTTGCTGGCGTTGTTGTTGACGAGGACCCTGGCCGGAGCCGTGATCCGGCGGATGCGGGCAGGTGTCTGAAGACGTCGGCGATCCATGGCAGCGTCAATATCCAGCATTCCGGTCAGGGCTTTCTCCAGGTTTTGCTTGATCATCTTCTGTTCCTGCGGGTCGGTAATCGCCTCTTTGTGCTGATCCTGTATCCAGAAGACATCCAGCGTCAGCCCGTCTTTCCGGGTGGTGATCCGGGCATCGACAATATTCGCCCCAGCCGCCGCAAGCCCGCCTGCAATACGGGAAAAGAGCCCCGCATCATCAGGGGTGATAATGACAACTTCGGTGGCGTTTCGTCTTATATCAGGTGTCATGACGATGGTGAGCAGTTTGGTTTTCAGCAGATGTTTCCGGCACATCTCGGCATGGCGGCTATGGCTTTGGGTATCAAAACCTGTCCAGTAGGCCGTGGTGAACATATCGAGATAATGGCTGATCTCATCTTCGGTCCAGTGTGACGAGAGTGTCTCAGCAAGAAGTGTTTTCGCCTCGCCTTCAAGATATCTCAACGTGTCGTCCGGATTTTCCCCGCGCAGATGCGCCATGGTGCGGCTGTAAAGATCACGCATCAACGCCGCTTTCCAGCCATTCCATACATTCGGCCCGACCGCCCGGATATCCGCCACCGTCAGCACCAGAAGGAGGTTGAGACGTTCAGGAGACTGAACTTCAGCGGCAAAATTGATGATCGTCATCGGATCATTGAGATCATAACGGAAGGCTGTTTCACTCATCAGCAGATGGAAACGCACCAGCCAGGCCACGGTTTCGGTTTCATCTTCGGTAAGACCAAATCGCGGGCAGACATGGCGCGCCACCTCCGCCCCGAGAATGGAATGATCCCCCCCTCTTCCCTTGGCAATATCATGGAGAAGAAGCGCAACATAGAGCTCTTTGCGTAAAGTGACTTCCTTGATCGCCGCGGTTGCCACCGGCGCGATCTCGGCAAGTTCGCCATGCTCAATCCCGCTGAGAATATCCATGGCGTAGATGGTATGCTCATCAACCGTATAGCTGTGATACATATCGAATTGCATCATGGCAACGATGCGTCCGAAATCCGGAACAAATTTGCCAATGAACCCGCTTTCGTTCATCAGCCGGAGCACCCGTTCCGGGCTTTCACGGCTGGTGAGAATATTGAGAAACATCGCGTTGGCTTCCGGATTGCTTCGGAAATCGGCATCCACAAGGTTGAGATGTCCGTGCAGTTTGCGCAAGGTGTCAGGGTGAATATCAAGGCCACTGGATTGAGCTGTTTCAAACATCCGCATCATCAGGAGCGGATCATCCCGAAAACGGTGACTGTCGGGAAGTGTCAGTCTTCCCGCATCAACCTCAAACGGTTTGGGCGCCTGACGAGGCCGGAAACGAAGCAGAAAATTTCGTGGCTTGGTATCGAAATCAGCGGCAAAGGCGGCACAGAAAATCCGTGTCAGATTGCCGACGGATTTCGCCGCCAGATAATACCGGCGCATGAAACGTTCAACGCCGCTGAGGCCCGACCGGTCCGAAAACCCGAGCAGCGGGGCGATCTCAATCTGGGCGTCAAACGTCAGGCGATCATCTTCACGTCCTGCGCGCAGATGAAGATGACATCGCAGAGCCCAGAGAAACCGCTGGGCATAGGAAAAAACGCGGACTTCGTTCCGGCTGAGGATGCCGCGCTCGATCATCATCTCAATGGAATTCACCTTGTAGACATATCTTGCAATCCAGAACAGTGTTTGCAGATCTCTCAATCCGCCCTTTCCATCCTTGATATTCGGCTCAACGACATAGCGCCGGTTGCCGCTTCTGGCATGACGCTGATCCCGTTCTTCGAGCTTGCTGATGATGAAATCCGATGCCGTGCCGGTGACGATATCCTGATCGAATTTCTGCATCAGGGTATCAAAAAGCCCCCTGTCACCGGAAAGAAATCTCGCCTCGATAAGAGCTGTCCGGATGGTAATGTCTTCCCTCGCTGCCCTTATGGCCTGGCGCAGGCTGCGGGACGCATGCCCGACCGTCAGCCCCATATCCCAGAGAATATACAGCACGGTTTCGATCTGATCGGTGATCTCTTTATCTGCCTGACGGGGCGTGAGAAAAAGCAGATCGATATCAGAAGCAGGGGCAAGCTCTCCACGGCCATACCCGCCGGTGGCAACAAGCGTAAGCTCACTCTTTTGCGATGATACAATTTTGGTGAAAAGCGCCCGGATCAGCGTATCGTGCACAAGGGCACTGCCGCCGAGATAAAGGGCCCCGTCATTGTTTTGACGGAACGCGGCCTCAGCCAGTTCACGCCCGCGTTTCAGGAGATCCTTGAGGGCCGCCAGCATCACCGGCCGGAAATCATCCTGATCAGGTTTGACCCTTATTCTGGCAAGGGATGCCTTAACTTCTCCGGCAAAACCTGTCTGCTCAAACCAGCCGGAAGCATAGCTGCTCGGATTGAGCGCCCTGAGCCACGGTGGAGATCTGGTTTCTGGCGGCGTCATGACACCTCCCTTACGGAACGAGGACAGCAGATGGAGCGTTTTCCATACCTGCTTGCCCATGATCTTATCGGATGGTCATAAGCCATGTCCATGCCCCGGGGTGTTTCTCTTCGGTCTGGCATGCTCAGGCCTCATTGCGGTGCTTTTTGAGCGCGTAAAGCGCCTCAAGCGCTTCAAGCGGGGTCATGGTATCCGGCAGAAGGCTGTCAAGATAAGTGAGCGCCGCCTCGGCCTCTTCACTTTTACCGGCGACAGGCCGGGCGTTCGTCTCGGCGGAAAACAGGGGCAGATCATCCACCACCGATGCGCTGAGCGGGGCGTTTTCCTCCGTCAGACTTTGCAATACCGCCTCCGCCCGGTCCAGAACCGGCTGGGGAATTCCGGCGATCCGGGCAACATGGATGCCGTAGGACCGGTCTGCTCCCCCCGGCGCAACCTCGTGAAGAAAGACGATATCTCCCTGCCATTCCCGCACGGTCATGGCATGGGTGGACAGCGCATCAAGGCTCCGCTCCAGCGCGTTCAGTTCATGGTAGTGTGTCGCAAAAAGGGTGCGGCAGCGATTAACCTCATGCAGATACTCCACCACCGCCCAGGCCAGCGAAAGCCCGTCATAGGTTGCGGTCCCCCGGCCAATTTCATCAAGAATAACCAGTGATCTTTCCCCGGTCCGGTTCAGAATGGCCGCTGTCTCCACCATCTCCACCATGAAGGTGGAACGTCCCGTGGCCAGATCATCCGAAGCCCCGACACGGCAGAACAGCCTGTCCACCATTCCGATGACCGCCGTCTCAGCCGGGACATAAAGTCCTGCCTGGGCCATCACCGCTATGAGGGCGTTCTGTCTCAGAAAAGTGGATTTCCCTGCCATATTCGGACCTGTCAGGAGCCAGACCCGGTCCGTTTCAGAAAGATGGCAGGTATTGGCAACGAAAGGATGCTCACCCATCCGCCCCAGCATCTGTTCCACCACCGGATGACGCCCGGCCTGAATATGAAAATCCGTTGAGGTGTTCAACTCCGGGCGGCAATAATTCCAGCGTTCCGCCAGACGGGCCGAAGCCGCTGCAACATCAAGGCAGGCGGCGTCATGGGCAAGAGTGCTGATCTGGTCAGCCTGTGCCATCACCTCATCCGCAAGCTCAGCAAAAAGCTCCAGTTCAAGCGCCAGCGCTTTATCGGCGGCGCCACTCATCTCACGTTCGAGATCAGCAAGTTCGGTTGTTGAAAACCTCAGCGCCTGGGCTGTTGTCTGGCGGTGGATAAACCGTTCATCGGCCAGCATGGCATCGGCATGGGTGTTCCGGACCTCGATATGATAGCCGAGAACATTGTTATGCTTGATCTTGAGGGACGTGATGCCTGTCACCTCGCAATAATTGGCCTGCAGGCCGGCAATAAGACGTTTGCTTTCATCACGCAGAGCCCTGAGATCATCGAGCCCGGCGTGAAAGCCCTGCCGGATGAAGCCCCCATCACGGGCAAGGAGCGGCAGAGTTTCCCCCAGCGTATTGCGGATACGTCCGGCCAGAGCCGCGGGCATCCGGAAGGCCGAAGCCATCCGGTCAAGCGTTTCCGATGCCACAAGGGAGGCGGCACGCTGATCAATAGCCCCGGCCAGACGCTGGGCGGCATCTATGCCGCGGCCGATAGCATCGATATCCCGGGGCCCGCCATGCCCGAGCCCGAGACGGGACAGAGACCGTTCAAGATCAGGGATTGACTTGAGCGCAGAAGATACCTCATCACGAAAAACCGGATCTGATTTCAGGGTCTCAACCAGATCAAGCCGTGCATTGATTTCTCCGGGATCAGTCAGCGGGGCGGCAATCCTTGCCGCAAGAAGCCGGGCACCTGCTGACGTCAATGTATCATCAATCGCCGAGAGCAGACTGCCTTGTGCCTTACCTGAAAGTGTTCTGGTAATCTCGAGTGACCGGCGGCTGGCCGGGTCCATCTCAAGAATACCGGCACTACTCCTTTTCTCAATCGGGCGGAGTCGCAGGGCGCGGCCTTTCTGGGTCTGGTCCAGATAGAGCACCAGTGCCCCGGCGGCGGCCAGATCAGACCTTGTCATCTGGGCCATCCCGTCAAGGGTGGTCACGCCATAAAGATCACAAAGCCGCTTCTGACCAGAGGTGCTGTCAAAATCACGGGCAGGCCGGAACGAGACACATCCCACAAGGCCCCTGGTTTCACCTTCGGGAAAAAGATGGCCTTTGCCGGGCTGATCACTGACGATGATCTCGGCGGCCTGCAGACGGGCAAGGCTTTCTTCGATCCGGTCTTCATCAATGCTTTCGACCATGATTTCACCTGTGCTGAGATCAACCCAGGCAAGAGATGAGGCTCCTCCCGCTTCACCCAGCGCCGCGAGAAAATTATTTTCCCGTGGCGGCAGGAATTCATCCTCCACAAGTGTGCCCGGGGTGACGATACGGACAACATCACGCCTGAGCGGGCCTTTATTGCCTCGTTTTCTGGCGGCTTCAGGGTTTTCCGTCTGTTCACATATCGCCACGCGGAACCCTTTTCTGATCAGTCGGGACAGGTAGGTTTCAGCGGCGTGAAACGGTACCCCGCACATGGGCACGTCATAACCATCCACCTTGCCGCGTCTGGTCAGGGTGATATCGAGCGCCTGCGATGCATCGACAGCATCACCGAAGAACAGCTCGTAAAAATCTCCCATCCGATAAAACAGCAGGCTGTCGGGATGCGCTGTCTTGACTTCAAGATACTGGGCCAGCATGGGGGTAATGCCGCTGGCACTTGCATCGGGAAGGGTAGTAAGGATAGATTTGTCTTCAGTGGCGCTCATCACATGGACACTATGGCGGTTTCGGTATATGCAGCAAATAGCAGTCGGAACAGATCACAAACCGATACCATAAACGATCCGGATCAGTGGTGCTAGAGCCGCTTCGCCATATTGAGGAAACCAATGACAAAACCAAAGAAATCTCTTCTCGATGAAGAAGCGCTGGCCCTTCATTCAGGCGGCCGGCCGGGTAAATTCGAAATCCGGCCGACCAAACCGCTGACCAGCCAGCATGATCTGGCGCTGGCCTATTCCCCCGGTGTTGCCGCACCCTGCCTTGAAATCGCGGCTGATCCCGACACGGCGTTCATGTACACCGCCAAAAGCAATACCGTCGGGGTGATCACCAACGGGACCGCTGTTCTTGGCCTTGGCAATATCGGTGCGCTGGCCGCAAAGCCCGTGATGGAAGGCAAGGCGGTATTGTTCAAGAAATTTGCCGATATTGATGGTATTGACCTTGAACTCGATACCAACGATGCCGACCGCTTTATTGATGCTGTCAGCCTTCTTGGCCCGAGTTTTGGCGGCATCAACCTTGAGGATATCAAATCTCCGGAATGCTTCATCATTGAGAAAAAACTCCGGGAGGTCATGAATATCCCGGTTTTTCATGATGACCAGCACGGCACCGCCATTATTGTCGCCGCTGCCCTTATCAATGCCCTTGATCTGACGGGGCGACGTCTGGACGATATCAGGATCGTCTCAAATGGGGCAGGTGCGGCCTCGCTGGCTTGTGTTAATCTGATCAAGGCCATGGGTGTTCCGGATGAAAACGTGCTGCTGGCCGATGAGGAAGGCGTTATCCACAAAGGGCGCAAGGCCGCCATGAACCCATGGAAGGAGGCGCATGCCATCACCACCGATAAACGCAGTCTCGCCGAAGCCCTTGAAGGGGCGGATGTGTTTCTCGGTCTTTCGGTGGCTGGCGCGATGACACGGGAGATGGTTCTTTCCATGAAAGACAAGCCCATCATCTTTGCCATGGCAAATCCGGTGCCTGAAATCATGCCTGATGACGTCAGGGCTGTCCGTCCTGATGCGATTATCGCGACCGGCCGGTCCGATTTTCCTAATCAGGTCAATAACGTGCTGGGGTTCCCCTATATCTTCAGAGGTGCGCTTGATGTGCAGGCATCATCCATTACCGAAGGGATGAAGATTGCCGCCGCCGAAGCCATCGCGAGGCTGGCACGTACCGATGTACCCGATGAGGTCAACGATGCCTATGATGGCAAAACCCTTCACTACGGGCCGGACTATATCATCCCCGCCCCGTTTGATCCGCGGCTTATTGTTGAGGTATCGTCGGCGGTGGCGCTGGCCGCAATGGCGGATGGCGTGGCCCGTAAACCAATTGAAGATATCGAAGCCTATCGCGGCACGCTTTCAGCCCGGCTTGACCCGACCGCATCAACCCTGCAGAAGATCTTTGCCCGTATCAAGGGCAAGGGCCGTCGGGTGGTCTTTGCCGAAGGGGAAGAAGAGCGGGTCATCCGCGCCGCCATTGCGTTCCGCGCCGCCGGTTATGGCGAGCCGCTGATGGTTGCCCGCGAACACCGGCTCAAAGAAGCGCTGGCGCGGCTTGGTCTTGAGGGGGTTGAAGAACTGACCTGCATCAACGCCAAGATATCCACCCGTAACGAGGCCTATATCGATGATTTGTATAAACAGCTTCAGCGCAACGGTGCCATGCGCCGGGACTGCCAGCGGATGGTCAATCAGGATCGCAATATTTTTGCCGCCTCAATGATAAAGGCCGGGGATGCCGATGCCATGGTCACCGGAACAACACGATCTTTCAAATCGAGCTTCGATCATATCACAAGGGTCATAGGGCCAAAACCGGATGCCCCTTTCATGGCGTTCAGTATTGTCGTCTCACGGGGCAGAACCGTTTTTATCGGTGATACATCCGTGCATGAGCGACCTGATCCGGAACAGGTGGCGGATATTGCCGAAGGGCTGGCGGCGCAGGCCAAAGCCTTTGGCCATACCCCGAGGGTGGCTATTCTCGCCTTTTCCAATTTCGGCAGCCCCTGGATGAAAACGGCCCGTGCCGCCCATGAGGCGGTTTCCGTGCTGGACCAGAGAGGTGTTTCCTTCGAATATGATGGTGAAATGACGGCAGATATCGCCCTGGATTACGATCTCATGCGCCAGAATTATCCCTTTTGCCGGCTTTCCGGCCCTGCCAATGTGCTGATCATGCCGGGCCTGCATTCCGCCAATATTGCGTATAAACTGCTCAGGAAAATTGGTGGCGGCTCCACGATAGGCCCGATACTTACCGGTGCTGAAAAGCCGTTTCAGGTCGTCCCCATGGGAGCAAGCGTGAATGATATCGTGCAGGCGGCGGCTATTGCCGCCCATGACAGCCTCGCCTAACGGTCAAACCGGGCAGTCAGCTTTGTCAGGTCTTCCTGCGGGCGGGCCCCGATATGACTGATGACTTCGCTGGCGGCAATCGTGGCGATCCGGGCGGCGGTTTCAAGATCATGACCTTTCTGACGGGCATAGAGATACCCGCCTGCGTAAAGATCACCGGCACCTGTAGTATCCACCACACGCACATCGCTGTCCGCTTCAACCCGGGCCTTATCAACGCCGCGAACAGCAAGGGAGCCGCCCGCCCCTTGGGTGATGGCGGCTTCTTCAACCATGGTGGAAATCTGCCTTACCGCATCATCAAAAGATCCGGGGAAGAGGGTCAGGATTTCATCTTCATTGCCGAAGACAAGATCCGTATGGTCAGCAAGAAATGCCGATAACGCCGCGTGATGCCTCTCAACGCACCAGGCATCTGAAAGCGAAACCGCGACTTTA